>ERZ808040.1636-NODE-1636-length-14502-cov-4.748700_pt1 | contig 14502 bp, 10 predicted proteins | sample MGYA00380191_ERZ808040 | MGnify/ENA primary metagenome ERZ808040 (study PRJEB31490, sample SAMN06133395) | mouse gut metagenome | isolation source: J6 | host: mice | place: China: Chengdu | collected 2015-05 ... | reverse complement strand
GGGTTCTGCCAAGGACATAGAGGCCATAACCTGATTGCTTTAGCTGGACGAAGCGGCTTGCTTATTTTCCACGCTGCAGGAGACAAAGCAGACAAAAGCCATGGCTATAAAAAGAATTCCTTCTTGCTGTGCTACATAAGGAAAGCCCATTGTGCGCCATCCTTAAATGCCCTGCAGGAAGGAAATCTTTTTTTATATATTGTGGAAAGCAAGGTCAATTGATCCGGAATTGCCGTATCAAACCGTTTAGGGTATTGGCCTGGCCGGACAATTCCTTTGAGACCCCGGCGCTTTCTACGGCGGCGGCGGAATTGGCCTGAACTGCCCTGGAAATTTCTTTGATCCCTTTATCTACGGAAGCTACCATTTCAGACTGCCGGACGCTGGCCAGCGCTATTTCGTCCATCAAAGTCTTGATGGACTGTATGCAGTCATTGATGATCCGCATTGCTGAGATAGCGAGATCTGTAGACTCGGTCCCCGTTTTGGCGTTCTGGATGGATTGTCCAATCAGTACGCTTGTATTTTGTGCAGCTTCGGCAGACTTTGCAGCCAGGTTTCGAACCTCATCGGCTACCACGGAAAAACCTTTCCCGGAAGCGCCGGCGCGGCCTGCTTCGACAGACGCGTTCAATGCCAGCACGTTGGTCTGGAAAGCAATATCTTCTATTGTTTTTATGATACCTCCGATCTTGACGGAAGACTGGTCGATATTCCTGGTGGCAGATATGAGCTGTGCCATCTTCATATCTGCTTCTGAAGCATAGCCGTTGGCTTTATCTACCAGCTCACTGGCATCGCCGCAGCGTACGGCGCTGCCGTTGATCTGTTCCGTAAGTTCCGACATATGGGACACAAGCCCGTCGATGGATGCAGATTGTTCCATGCTGCCCTGGGAAAGGGCCTGCATTCCGGTAGATACTTGATAGGCGCTTGTATTCACCTGGTTGGCAACGCCGGAAATTTCGTGCATTACATGCATGAGGTTAGACCGGATTGTTTTCAGGCTTTTGGACAGTACGTTGAAATCACCGATGTAGTATCTTTCATTTACTTCCACATCTACCGCAATATTGCCATCTGCCATCTCGCCTAAGATCCGTCCCATATCTTCAATGGTTTTCTGCAGACAGGTACACATGTTGTGTGTGGCCTGTGCAATGAGTCCGATCTCGTCATGCCGTCCGTAAAAGGGTTCTAATTCCTGGTCGGCGGAAAGGTCCAGATTGCCCAGGTGGCTGATGGCGCTTTCTACAGCCATAAGTTCCTTGCCCTGGCGGTGCAGGATGAACAGCGTCACAAGGATAACGGTGATTGCTACCGCAGCACACATAGCGCCCACAATGACCCGTACGGATGATACGGCGCCGTAAACTTCAGAGGCGCTGTCCCGGACCATAAAAACCCAATCCCTGTCTTTTAAGTACTTATAGACGATGAGCTGATCCACTCCGTTGTCGTCCTGGTAAAAGTATGTATTGGCCTGGGTATCTCCGCTTTCTTTGACCCGGCGGATGATTTCCAGATACCCGCTGTCTTCTGTTTCGGTGTTCAGCAGTTCTTCATCCTGGTGATACAGGTATACGCCCGTCTCCGCATTCAGGAAAGCATACTCGGTGTTGGGAAGCCCTTTGATGTCCAATCCCAGGAGGACATCCATCAGCCGGCTTGCATATACGCCGGCGCCCACATAACCGATGCATTCCTGGCCCTCAAAAATGGGGCAGTACATGGAAAGGATCATACTTCCGGTGCCGGGAGATTTCATGATCCCAAGATTGGTGAGCTGCTGCTTGTTTAAAATAGTGTTTTGGAATGTAGCCAGTGAATCCCCTGTCCTGGTGGTCATCCCAATGGCGCTTGGGGAGGTGTGTGTGAGGACATGGGTTTGGGGTGTGGCAATATAGAGACCCTCAAAGGTGCCGTTTACAGCGGCAAAATTTTCCGTATAACTCTGAACCTCTTCCAACAGTTCCGGGTCATCCGGGGAAAGAAGCAGGTCCCGTACCTCCCGCCCCAGTGCAAAGGCGGTGACGTACTCTTCTGCAGAGGCCACATAATCGTAAATGATAGAGGCCCTGGACTCTACTGCATCCGTCATTTGGTTTGTAATATCTTTTTTTACAGTGGAAGCGGCGCTGTCGGATACGAAGAGCCAGAGGAGAAGCATACCCGCCAAAGTTATCAATGTGGTGAAGATGCCGATGCGTGTTGCCAGTCTTTGGTTCATGAGGAATTTCATGATAACTCCCTCCATATAAGATTTAATATTCTATATTGTTTTTGTAGTATAACATAAAAATTTGTGCAAATCAACAGCACTAAAGTACGATTGCAGGTGCAGCTTTCCGGTCAATCTTCCGGGTGTTTCCGGAATTCCCGAGGGGATTTCCCGTACACTTTTTTGAAAAGGTCTTTAAAATAATTGCTGTCATTAAAACCGTTTTCCAGTGCAATGTCCGTGATGGTGCTGGTGGTGGTGAGAAGGGCGGTCTGGGCATGTTTTAAACGAACGAAATTGAGGTATTCCTTAAATCCCATACCGGTCACCTGCTTGAACTTCTTGCTGAAGTAGGTGGGGCTTAGGGCAGCCTGGGCCGATACTTCGTCCAGGGACAGCGGTTTCCGGTAGTTTTTATAAATGTATTTTGTGGCCAGCAGGATATCCGCATCCCGGGAATTTAAGAGCTGAGGCTCTTCTTCGTTCATCACGGAATAGCGCATCAGCATCAGCAGCGCCTCATGGAGGTAACACCTCATAAAACTGGCGGAATACTCGTCTATTTCCGCATTTTCAGCCAGCATCCGGGTCAACAGATTTACGAAATACTCCTGGTAGAGTACCGGGATGCTTCCCATGAAGGAATGCAGGGTCTCCTGGGGGGTAAAGGAGATTTTGGGGGTAGAGAGCATATTCCAGTTGATATGTTCCCTTTTGAAATAGACCATCAAAATTTCACAGTTCCCTTCCGCCGAGTAAACCGCGTGATGCAGCTCGCCGGGTACGATAAAGACCAGGTCGCCTTTTTCAAGGTAGTATACGGTGTCCTTTAAGAGAAAACGGCATTTCCCTGACAGCAGGAAGAAAATTTCATAATAGCCGTGGCTGTGGTCGGATTGTTTGGGAGAGAAATCTCCCCGTTTTCCCTTTGTGACGACTATTCTGTCGATATCATGTCGTTTTTTCCCTCTTACGGTAGGCATACGCACTCCTTATAAAACAATTGGTTTTTTATATAGTATACACCATTTGAAATAAAAAAACAGTGATTTTCTATTAAAAAGCCATAAAAACCTTAGAAAAGTAATTATTTTTGAGGTACAATACCTTTTGGAATGAAACATTCCTCTAAATTTCTCTCATACCATAAAACGCCCCGGTGTAATCCACCGGGGCGTTTAAATATTTCTCACATTTTTTAGAGCGGGAACTTAAAGTAGTTCTTTGCGTTATAATAAGAAATATTTTTCACGATCTCGGAGAGTATCTCATAATCTGCGGGGAACTCGCCGTTTTCTACCCAGCCGCCTATCAGGTTGCAGAGGATTCGCCTGAAGTACTCGTGCCTGGTGTAAGACAGGAAACTTCTGGAGTCGGTGAGCATACCCACGAATCCGGACAGATTGCCAAGGTTTGCAAGGGAGGTAAGCTGTTCTGTCATACCGATCTTGTGGTCATTGAACCACCATGCGCTGCCCTGCTGGATCTTGGCCACAGCTGTGGAGTCCTGGAAACAGCCGATAACTGCACCGATGGACTGATTGTCGTTGGGGTTCAAGCTGTACAGGATGGTCCTGGGCAGCTCGTCGGTAACACAGAGGGCGTTCAGGAAGTTCGCCATCTGTACGGAAGGCGCATCATTGTTGATGCAGTCATACCCGGTGTCGGGCCCCAGCTTTTCGAACATAAGGGTATTGTTGTCTCTCTTACAGCCGTAATGGAGCTGCATTGCCCAGTCCAGTTTATGATATTCCCTGCCAACGAAGAGCATGAATGCGGTTTTGAATTTCAGCTCGTCTTCCCTGGTCAGGATCATACGGTTCCTTCTCCGTAAAAAGATCTCTTCAATCTCGTCGTCGCTTGCGGGCACATACATTACATATTCCAGGGCGTGGTCGGATACATTGCATCCCATGGAAGCAAAGAATGCCATGCGCTTTCTCAGCGCTTCTTTCACAGCGGCGAAAGTGGTCAGCTTAGGCATTTCGGCCGCTGCCGCCAGCTTATCCAGGTAATCCAGGAAATCGGGTTTCTCGATATTCATTGCCTTGTCAGGGCGCCATGCGGGAAGAACCTTTATATCAAAGCTGTCGTCCTCAGCAATCTTTTTGTGCCATTCCAGGGAATCGATGGGGTCATCGGTGGTACAGATCAGGGTTACGTTGCTTTGCTTAATGATGTTGCGCACGCTCATGGAAGGCTGAGCCAATTTCTCGTTGCAGATCTTCCATACTTCATCGGCGGTGTTTTTGTTCAGGACGCCGTTGTAACCGAAGTATCTCTGCAGCTCCAGGTGGCTCCAGTGATACAGGGGGTTGCCGATGGCTTTCCCCAGGCATTCTGCCCATTTGCAAAATTTCTCATAGTCGGAAGCATCGCCGGTTATGTACTTTTCGTCTATGCCGCAGGAGCGCATCAGGCGCCATTTGTAATGATCCCCGCCCAGCCATACCTGTGTAATATTATCAAACTGGCGGTCCTCCGCGATTTCCCTGGGATTGATATGGCAATGGTAATCCAGGATGGGTGTATCCTCCGCATAGTCGTGAAACAGCTTCCTGGCGGTCTCGGTTTCCAGCAGGAAGTCTTTGTCCATAAATGCCTTCATTTTTTCTCCTCCATTCATTTATTATCCATTTTATTGTAATATCTCAACGGGTAGTGCCCCGTTTTACAATCTCGCCTGAAAAAACGGTTTTCTTTGGCATTTCTTTGCCGTCCAGCACTCCTAACAGAGTGGTGATCAAATGTTGGCAGAGGGTATCCAGCTTATTGTCTATGCTGGTTAATTCCGGGTTGCAGCAGTTCACCAGCATGGAATTGTTGTAACCTAAGATAGAAATATCTTCCGGCACCCGGTAACCTGTTTCACGGGCGTATTTTACACTGGCGAGCGCCAGGGTGTCGTCTGCCGCAATGACGCCGTGGAACTGGATGCCCTTCCGCCTGAGTTTTTTTAAGTGTTCCGTCATGGCAGGTATATCCTCGTGGGAGCCGTGGTAAAACTGCATGAGATTGCCTCCGGTGAGGAGCTTGCGTTCTTCCATTGCCGCCCGGTATCCGGCAAGCTTCCGCTTACCGCTGTAAGAGGTGGAGTTATAGAAATACAGAATGTCGTTGATCCCTGTATCAATCATCTGTAATGTAGCCTCATACATGGATGTAAAGTCATCGGAGACAACACTGTATATATTCGGTGCGTCCAGGTCCGCGTTTAACAGCATGACGGGAACCTGTGTGGCGGCATCGGCAATGTATTTGTTGTCACTGTCCTTTTCATAGATAAAGTTGGAACCTACCAATATGATGCCGTCCACCTTTTTTGTGATCAGGAGATTCATGGAAGACATTTTCGCTTCAAGCTCATAGCCTGTACAGCACAGGATACTGTCGTAACCGTTGGCCCGGAGCTTCTGCTCTATGTAGTAAATTGCCTTTGCCAGATACAGGTCGGAGCTGTCGGCGCACATAATGCCGATGGTCTTCATGGTGTTGAGGCCCAGTCCCCTGGCAAACGCATTGGGAGTGTATTCATACCGGTTAATCACATCCAGCACTTTTTTCTTTGTTTTCTCACTGACATTGCTGCTTCCGTTCAGGACGCGGGAAACCGTAGCGATGGAAACACCGGCCTTTTCGGAGATATCATAGATTGTCATTGGTGTTACCTCGTGTTCCTTACATAGCGTTTCTTGACAGGAAATATCTTAAAGCGGGTAGGCCCGCCCTGTACATTTATCTGTATAATTAATGTGAAAGATAATGTAAGTAGTTACATAATGCCTTAACATAAATTATAGCCAACCCCGTTCTTTTTTTCAAGACATATTTTTCGTCTTTTTACATATTGACGAAAGGCGTTTTTGGCAGTAAAATTATTTATGAAAGTACTTACATAAAACTGTGGAAAGCAGTGGCGGAAAGTACGCAGGACGTGTAGAGACGGCATGTCCGCGGGAGCGGGCAGAAGGGAGCAGGACTGAAGACCGGAACTGAAGAGAAGACCGGGATTTTCAATCCGCAGGTTTGTGTTGCGCGGTATCCACAAGCCTGTAAGCCGCCTATGGCTTTGCGCAGCAAGGCCGCGCAGAAATGAGGTTAAGAATGGAACTTTTAAACAAGTCAATGACCGGTAAGAAACAGAGACCTATTAAAGTCGTACAGTTTGGCGAGGGCAATTTCCTCCGCGCATTTGTGGATTACATGATTGATATTGCCAATGAGCAGGGTACCTTTGACGGCGACATTGTGCTGATCAAACCCATCGAGTTCGGCAATCTTGACATGTTCCATAATCAGGACTGCCAGTATACCGTTTCCCTCCGCGGCAATGTGGACGGTGAGGGAAAGATCCTCAACAGAGTAGTCACCAGCGTCGCCGATGTGGTTGACACCTACAATGAGTACGATAAGTACATGGGACTGGCTGAGATCGACACGCTGCGTTTTGTGGTTTCCAACACTACCGAGGCGGGCATCGTATTTGATAATACCGACAAGTTTGAGATGAACCCTCCCAAGACATTCCCCGGCAAACTTACCAAGTTCCTGTATCATAGATTTGAGACTTTTAAAGGCGACAAGGGCAAGGGACTTGTGATGCTGCCTGTTGAGCTGATCGATGACAATGGCATCATGCTGAAGAAGTGTGTGATGCAGCTGATCGAGCTCTGGGGCCTGTCCGATGAGTTTAAGAATTGGGTGGAGGAGGCATGTACCTTCACCGCTACACTGGTAGACCGCATCGTTACCGGCTATCCCCGCGCTACCGAGAAGGAAGAGTGGGAGAAGCTGGGATATGAAGACCATATTATGGTGACGGGCGAACCTTTTGCCCTCTGGGTGATCGAGTCCGACAAGGATATCAGTAAGGAATTTGACCTGCCCGGCGCAGGGCTCCCCGTGGTATTTACCGACGACCATCATCCCTACAAGCAGAGAAAGGTACGTATCCTGAACGGCGCACATACCTCTTTTGTGCTAGCTTCCTGGCTCTGCGGAAACGATATCGTGAGACAGTCCATGGAGGATGACGATATCCGCGATTTCATGAACAAGACCATTTTTGACGAGGTGATTCCTACCCTGACCCTTCCCGAGGACGAGCTGAAGGCATTTGCGGGCGAGGTGGTGAACCGTTTCAATAATCCTTATGTAGACCATGCGCTGCTTGCCATCTCCTTAAATTCCGTTTCCAAGTGGAGGGCAAGATGCCTGCCCAGCCTGCTGGGGTATGTGGATAAGTTTGGGAAGCTTCCTCCCCATATGACCTTCTCCATCGCATCTCTGATGGCCTTCTATACCGGTACGGAGATCAGGGACGGCGTCCTGGTGGGCCATAGGAACGGCGAGGAATACAATGTGAAGGATGACATGCCCGTGCTGGAGTTCTTCCGTGATAATTGTGAAAAGAATACCAGGGACTTTGTGACTTGCTACCTTGGGAGAGAGGACTTCCACGGACAGGACCTGAACCAGGTTCCCGGCCTGACAGACGCTGTGACGGCTTATCTGGAGGATATCAAAACGAATGGTATGAGGGCAGCATTATGCAAAATTTCCTGAAAATAAATGATAACGACAATGTGGTGGTTGCGCTGAACGTGATTCCCGCCGGGGAATCCGTTTCGGTGGAAGTAAAGGGTGAGATGAAAAGCATCCCTGCCCTGGAGGAGATTCCCGCAGGCCACAAGATGGCGATCTGCGATATTCCCGAGGGCGGTGAGGTCATCAAGTACGGCTACCGCATCGGAAATGCCAAAGAGGCGGTAAAATGCGGGGGATGGATCCACACCCATAATGTGAAGACGGCTCTGGGGGATTTGCTGGAGTATGCTTACGAGCCTGTTGCGGTAGAAGAAAAAAGGACGGAAGATGCCACGTTTATGGGATTCAACCGCCCTGACGGCAAAGTGGGCGTGCGCAATGAGATCTGGGTGATCCCCACGGTGGGTTGTGTCAATAATGTGGCTACTGCCATTGCCAGGCAGGCCAATGCGTATGTGAAAGGCACTGTGGAGGAGGTCATTGCTTTTCCCCATCCCTACGGATGCTCCCAGATGGGAGACGACCAGGAGCATACCAGGAAGATCCTGGCTGACCTGATCAACCATCCCAACGCCGGAGGCGTGCTTGTATTGGGGCTTGGCTGTGAGAACAGCAATATTGACGTGCTGAAACCATACATCGGTGAATATGACGAGAACAGAGTGAAGTTCCTGGTGTCCCAGGAGTCCGATGACGAGATTGCCGACGCTGTGGAGATCATCAAGGGACTGATCGATTATGCTTCCGGATTTCAGAGAGAACCCGTCAGCGTCAGCAAGCTGGTGGTGGGTATGAAGTGCGGCGGCAGCGACGGACTTTCCGGCATCACTGCAAATCCGCTGGTGGGACGTTTTTCCGACCTGCTGATTTCCAAAGGAGGTACCACCATCCTGACGGAGGTTCCCGAGATGTTTGGGGCGGAGACGATCCTGATGAACCGTTGCGCGAACGAGGAGCTGTTCCATCAGACCGTTGACCTGATCAATGACTTTAAAAATTATTTCAAGAGCCATAACCAGACGATTTATGAGAATCCTTCCCCCGGAAACAAAAAGGGCGGGATTTCTACCCTGGAGGACAAATCCCTTGGCTGTACCCAGAAGTCCGGCAGCGCCCTGGTAAAGGGTGTGCTGCAGTATGGCGAGACGGTGAAGACGCCCGGGTTGAACCTGTTGAGCGCGCCGGGCAACGACCTGGTGGCGGCAACGGCGCTGGCGGCAGCAGGGGCGCATATTGTGCTCTTTACCACCGGTCGGGGGACACCTTTTGCTTCCCCTGTGCCCACAATGAAGATTGCCACCAATTCACGCCTGGCAGGAAAGAAGTCCAACTGGATCGACTTCAATGCAGGGGTATTGGTTGAGGACAGCAACATGGCGGCGGAGACGGAGAACCTGTTTCGCTATGTGGTTGAAGTTGCGTCCGGCAAGAAGGTCTGCAGCGAGGCCGCAGGCTTCCATGATATGGCCATCTTTAAACAGGGGGTTACCCTCTAAAACGAAATGACGGAAAAACCCTGCGGCTTTATGGTTTGCTGCAGGGTTTATTTGTACAACCGAAGGATGCCGGTTACTGTTTACTTCGTTCACAGCAACCTATGCACAGAAATCGCAAAACAGCGATTTCGCGCATGTCTGTCTCGGGTTTATTACGCAGAAACAGCGTGAAAACACTTCGCGGCGACAGCGAGTGAACAGTAACGGATGCCGCCTTCCGTCTGTATGCCTGGCGGAGAGGTTGTTGGTATGTAAAGCGGCTGACGGTATAAAGAAGTTGTCGTACAGTGAAAATGAATATGCGGATGGATGCATTTTCTATATCATAAACGGTTCTGCACAGGTACGGAACCGGGAAACAAGGAGGTATGGATGTGAAAGAACAATTACGGAAGGCGCTTGAGGGGATTGCTAAGGGCAGCGGCGATGCGGCGAAGGCGGCAGCGGAGCAGGTTAAGAAGCTTCCCAGAAATGGGGAAGGGTTGTTTGACATGGGAAGTGTGGACGGGGACTGCCTGGAAGCTGCCAGATGGGTATATCCGGTTTATGCTTATTATGAGACCGAGTATAACAAAAAGGAATGTTACCCCGACCTGCTGAAACAAATGGTATTGTTGGACGGGGAGCGGAAGAAGGCAGCGTCCATGGGTGCGGCGGCATATTTTCTGGATGCGTTGATCCACACCATCGACAATGTGACGCCGCAGCTTTACGAATACTACATAGAGCTGGTGAACCTGTTTAAGGCCGCCGTGAAAGAGGTGATTGCCGATTATTACAGGGACGGCAGGTTTACGGACGGAAGCGCCGGCGCGGAGGAGGCAGAGAAGCTGATCCGTGCTGCCATTGCCCATGCAGGCGAGACTTATGTGCTGTTGGCGGAAAAGTATGAGGCATATAGGTAAAAGCGCCACGCCCCATGCCAGAACCAATCAGGAACAAACACGCTCTGCCGGAACGGATGAAACCGGACAGATAAGCAGGCTTGGCAGGCGGACGCGGAACCCGGGCAGATAAGCAGGCCTGGCAGGCGGATACGGAACCCGGGCAGATAAGCGGGCCTGGCAGGCGGACGCAGAAACCGGGCAGATAAGCGAACCTGGCAGGCGGACGCGGAAACCGGACAATCAGGCGGATATAGAAGGGAGAAGGGTTATGGAGATCATTCATGTGATGAACACGGCAAGGAGCGCCGTGATAGAAATAAAGGACGGCGGACGTTATGAGACAAAGAAGCCTTACCGTGTGCTGGTCAACGGGGAGGAGAAGCTCACTGCGGAGAAGACCATAGTCTCTCTGTACGATTTAAAGCCGGACACGGAGTATAATGTGGAGGTCTGGGACGGCCCTGAGAAAGCCGGCAGCCTTACCTTCCGTACGGACTATGAATTTGTGACGCTTGACGTCAGGAGATTCGGGGCAAAGGGAGACGGGGAGCAGGATGATACGCATCATATCCAGGCGGCGATCCTTGCCTGTCCCGAGCACAGCCGTGTGCTGATCCCGGCGGGAACCTATCGCATTACTTCCCTGTTTTTAAAGAGCCATACCCGGATCGAGCTGGCAAAGGGGGCGGAATTAAAGGCCTTTACGGAGCCTGAGAAATTTCCGGTACTGCCGGGATGGATCGAGAGCTATGATGAGACGGACGGCTATAATCTGGGAAGTTGGGAAGGCAATCCCTTAAACATATATACCGGCATTATCTGCGGAGTGAATGTGGAGGATGTGGTAATCTACGGCCAGGGTACCGTGAACGGAAACGCTTCCAAAGAGGACTGGTGGAAACCCTCCAGACAATATAAAGAAGTTTTCCGTCCCCGCCTGTTTTTTGTCAATAACTGCCGTGGGATCACACTGGCAGGCATAAAGGTATGCAATTCACCGTCTTGGACGCTGCATCCCTATTTCAGCGAGGATGTGAAATTTATCGACCTGTTTGTATCCAACCCCGCAGATTCACCCAACACGGACGGATGTGACCCGGAATCCTGTAAGAATGTGGATATTCTGGGTGTGCATTTTTCCGTAGGCGACGACTGTATCGCGGTAAAGAGCGGCAAAATCTACATGGGAAGGAAGTACAAGACCCCTTCGGAGAATCTCAGGATACGCCAGTGCCTTATGGAAGACGGACATGGCGCAGTGACGCTGGGCAGCGAAATGGCGGGAGGTATCCTCAACCTTACCGTGGAAGACTGCATTTTCCGGTATACGGACAGAGGACTACGCATCAAGACCAGGCGGGGCAGGGGGAAAGATGCCATCCTGGACGGCATAGCTTTCCGCAATCTCGACCTGGATCATGTCATGACTCCTCTGGTGGCAAACGCATTCTATTTCTGTGACCCGGACGGGCGCACGCCTTACGTGCAGTCCAGGGAGCTGTATCCTGTGGATGACAGGACGCCCTCTATTAAGAAGATGGTGTTTGAGGATCTGGAGTGCAAAAACTGCCATGTGGCGGCGGCATTTTTTGACGGGCTTCCTGAACAGAAGATTGAAGAAATTGTCATGAAAAATATTACCTTCCACTATGCGGAGAACCCTAAGGAAGGCGTTCCCGCCATGTCCGAGACAGTGCCCAGCAGCACAAAGAGAGGACTGTTTGCCAGGAATGTGAAAAAGCTGACCCTTGAAAACGTAAAGATTGAGGGACAGAGCGGCGAGGCCTATGAGTTGATCGGAGTGGATGAGCTGGTACAGCGCTCAGATTCCTGACAGAGTATTTTCGATGTGAAAAGGACGGTGCAATGGTAAAGAACGAGTATAGAGTTACTTGGAAGGTTTACATGTCATGGCTGTGGGAGAATAAAAGGAAACCCGCAAGATTAGGATTCACTGTTTTTTGGGTTCTGTTTGGGTTGGTGGCAGCAGGGATGGCTGTGGCATCCCGGTTTGCCGTGTATTTGGTGATTACATTTCTTTGTCTTTACCGGGCGTTTATGAGAGACATACTCTATGCAAAAAGACAGTACGGGGCCATGGTGAACAGCTATGGCCAAAGGGATTGGCTGAGGGTTATTTCCTTTGATGAGATGCAGGTCTCATTGGTGGAGGGAAATCTTTCCGTGCATTATAAATATTCGGATCTCAGTAAGATAAGAGAAAAGGGCAATAAAGTGTGGCTTATCCTGAGGGATGAAAAAGTCCTCCGGCTGTATAAGGACTGTTTTGTGGAGGGGGACTGGGAGAAATGCAGAACTCTGATAGAGGGAAAATGCGGTTCTCTGCAGTAATTCTTTGGCCACGGGTCTGAAGAAAATATGGTATAAGGCAAAAGGCTGTCGGTAAAGTGTTTTCCGATGGCCTTTTTGCTTGCCGGTCTTTCAGGTTTGATTTCCGGGTGTTGGATTTGGTCTATACATGGAGCCTGGAAATTTACAACTCGGAAACATTTTGGAGGTAAACTGTTTCTGAGGCGGGTTGTGCACACGGGGAAAGATTCCGGGGGACACGCTTTGAGAGGGGGATGAAAATGGCCGAAATATTGATTGTGGAGGATGAGTATTCCATTAATGAACTGATACGCAGAAATCTGAATCTTACAGGGCATCATTGTACCCAGGCCTTTGACGGAAGGACTGCGGTGGAACTTTTGGAGAACGGAAAGTATGATCTTCTTGTGCTGGATATTATGCTGCCCGAGCTGGATGGTTATCAGGTGCTTGAAAGGGCCTCCAAGACGCCGGCTATTTTCCTTACGGCGAAAAGCGGACTTACCGACAAGCTGAAGGGACTGGCTATGGGGGCGGATGATTATCTGACCAAACCTTTTCAGATGCTGGAGCTGGCGGCACGGGTGGAAGCGCTGCTGCGGCGGACCAGGAAGTCTGAGACGGAATTTACACTGGGCAGTGTGAAATGTGATTTTGACAGACATCAGGTCTACTTAAACGGAGCGGCAGTGGAATGCACGCCGAAAGAATATGAGCTGTTAGAGGTGCTGATCAGAAACAGGAATATTGCGCTTTCCAGAGAAAGGCTGTTAGATATGGTATGGGGATATGATTTTGACGGGGGGACCAGGACCGTGGACGTCCATATACAGAGGCTGCGCCATAAACTGCATCTGGAAGAAGCTATCAGGACGGTATATAAGCTGGGATACCGGCTGGAGGTATAAATGAAGAAACGGACTTTTTTCACGATGTTAATCCTTTTTCTTGTATTTCTCAATTCCATGATTCTCATCGTTTCCATCGTTATACTGAATGATAAGCTTTCTGCAGCCAGGGACAGATGCCTGGCGGAGCATTATGTCATCGCGTCATCCATGCTTACGGATATGCAGGCATTGGAGCAGCGGGGAAATAATGTGGAAGAAAATATAGAGGCAATGATGCGTTCTTATTCCCGGTATCTGCAGGGGAAGGAGGGCGGACTGGCGGTGGCCTTTTCCGGCCAATGGATCTATTCCAGTTTGGGGATCATGCCAACGGATCATCCCGTTTTTCCGGCGGATACCGGTTACAGCCAGGAGAGGCTGGTCTACTTGGAAAAGGAGCCGGCGCCTGCTTTTTTTGTCTATGGCACATTTCCGGCCCCATGGCAGGACTACGGCCTTCTGTACAGGGGGAGCCTGGAAGGTGAAGTCTCGTCATGGCGTCATACGAAGGATCTCCTGTTCTTTTTGGGCGCTGCAATGATGTTCCTTATGGCCTTTTTCCTTTTTTATTTCCTGAATATCATCTTTCGGCCCTTAAGGCAGATTTCCGGAGCTTCTGCAAAGATTGCAGAGGGGAATTATGAGAGCAGGCTTCCGGTCAACGGGAAAGATGAGGTGGCCAGAGTGGCCTGCAATTTTAATCTGATGGCGGAACAGGTGGAGAATCAGATTCGGCATTTCCAGGAGATGGCGGAGCAGAAACAACAGTTTATTGATAATTTTTCCCATGAATTAAGGATCCCGCTGACGGCAATCTATGGTTATGCCGAATACCTTCAAAGGGCATCCGTGCCGGAGGAAGAACGGTATGAATGCACCCAATTTATCATGTCAGAGTGCAGCAGACTCCAGAATATGGCTTACCAGCTTCTTGATATGGCGCTCCTTGGGGGAGAGGAGACGGAAATGGAGGATTGCCTCGTGACGGCGCTTTTTGACCGGTCAGGGAAGGCCATGGGGATAAAAGCGAGGGAGAGGGGGTTAAAGCTCTCTTATCATACGGCCCGGGATTTCGTGTTCAGGGGAAACGGGGAGCAGCTTTTGATCCTGCTCAATAATCTGATTGACAA
>ERZ808040.1635-NODE-1635-length-14506-cov-4.099522_pt1 | contig 14506 bp, 12 predicted proteins | sample MGYA00380191_ERZ808040 | MGnify/ENA primary metagenome ERZ808040 (study PRJEB31490, sample SAMN06133395) | mouse gut metagenome | isolation source: J6 | host: mice | place: China: Chengdu | collected 2015-05 ... | reverse complement strand
GGTGTGCTGTCAGGAAATGCGGAGTTATGCGCTGTTACACAAGGTTTTGCGGGGTCTTGCAAAATATTTAATATAATTGATGGGCTAAATGAAAATATCGCTTTATCCAATTTTGAACAATCCCTCATCGGTTTCTTGCAAGAATGTGAATCGCTGACATTTATCAAAGTAATCATGTCTACCAGAGACGAAATGTTAGAAGATCGTTTTGGTCGAATGCTTACTTGCCAAAATCAAGAGCAGTTTTGTCATGTAAAACTAAACACAAATGATGAACAGTTCAAACATCGCATTTTCAACGGCTATTTGAAATTTTTTGATGTTGGGATTCGGCAAGATACCCTAAATGCTAGAACATACCAACAGTTGACTGAGGATGTGCTGCTTCTCCGCTTTTTCTGTGAAGTCCATCAAGGTGCGCGGCAACTATATATGTATGATATCTATAAATATGCCGTTTTTGAACAGTATTGCACAAAAAAAGCAGAAGAATTCCAACGGTATAAAAAGGTTGTCGATGCAGGCGTATTGTTTCGCAAACTTTTGGATCGTATTTGTGCATATATGATCAGCAACAAGACCTACTTTCGTATCCCTATGGACATTTTTGATACACAACAGCAAGCAATGATTCAAACATTACTGGAAAACGACGTAATTCTAAAGGGAGAGGGCGTAATTGAGCATGGCTTATTAAAAGAGCGGACCGTTGTAATCAGCTTCACCTTTGATGAGTTCCGAGACTACTGCCTGACCAATTATATTTTACGAAATAGTACAGATGCAGAATCATTCTTGGAATTCTGGACTGCAATGATTGACGAGACGCAAACTGTTTTAGAAGGGATAGAAAAATACACTTTTTATCTAGCTAGGACAAGGTTTGAAGATTTACTCCTTCCAATTGTCAAAGAACTTCCTGAATACGATGATCTTTACTGGGCATTTATTTGGGATATTGAGGACAAGTACATCACCGAGGAAGATATCCTTCTGTGGAAAAAAGAATTATTGCAGGAAGGGGAAAATACTGGTACTATTGTTAGGCACCTGATCTGTAAGGATGACTGCACCTGTTTCACAATAGCAAACATTCAATTGATTTTCGCTGTCTTGGACGAGTTCCTCGAAGATTCTAACCGATATAACCACTTTGTCAACCACATATTTGGAATCCCATACAGAGACCAATGGGGGACAGTTATTCCAAAAACACGAACCCCGGTTCCGTTTGATGAATTAGTAAATTTTCTAAAAGAAATAGCCTCCTATCCTCAATTGTCCCAGCTTCACTGTGAACTGTTTCACCTATCTATTTACTTGTACGAAATTGAGCCAATTAATGCGCAGTGCATGTGGGATCAGTTGTATAAAAACTCTCCGAAATTGGTTCTTCAACTACTGCGTGAGATGAATCACCATGTAAGTAGCCTTATTCGTGGGAACGTATATAGTATTTTGTTAAGCCTAAAGAAAAGAGGCGATGACTATGATTATCAAATTCTGTCTTTGCGAGAAGAAAATAATTTTGGAAAGGGATTATCGGCCATCGCTGCCTCAATTTTTCAACTTTTTGATAACGAAGATGACAAATAAGGATGTGAACAATGGAACTGTTTACTGTGAATGGGGTTTATATTTGTAAGGCCCGCAAAGGGATTACTATGCAGAAGTTTGAAGAAGCCCTCAAAAATCAATTAGCAATGCGAAAAGGCTCATTTGCTGAACATTACTCTCTAAAAATATTTCGGAATCTATTTCAATATGCTCATGACCTCAGACAGGAATATGAGGAATATTATTGTGAAGAATATGATAGTTTTTCTGAATTTCTATACAAAAAGGAACTTTGGGAAAAATCCAATATCAGGGATGCTGCCTTGGCTGACGGAGATACGGTGCTGAAACTGCACATACAAAGTAGCAGTTACAATATGGAGACTCTTTTGGATTATGATGACTCCGTCCTCAGCATGATTATACGGACATTGGAGGGAATTGACCTGTGAAAATAAAACGAGATTTTGTAACAAACAGTTCATCAACCTCCTTTATTATTTCCACTAAGGAAGCATGGAGTAAAGATGCTTTTTTACATGCAATCGGAATCGAAGGTGAGTCCCCTATGCGTGATTTGTTTTGTGATCTCTTTGCGGCACTTGAAGAAAACAAAATGGAACTTTTGACTGCAATGGAACAGGACAGCGGACAATTCGAAAGTGTCAATAGCTTTTTAAAAGATGATAGTGCTATATTAGGACCAAGTCAGAAAGTGCTTATAAAAGAAGCCTTTATCTGATTTGGTCCATTTTTTGCGTTAAAAATTTGAAATAAAAAATGAGGGGATGTGCGGAATGGGAATTATTTACAGCGTCAGCAATTTTAAGGGGGGCTGTGGTAAAACATCAACAGCCTTAAATTTGGGAGCTGCATTGGCAGCTGCTGGGAAGTCTGTTGCCCTGATTGACAACGATGTTCAAAGCAATCTCACAGCGTCGCTGGGCTACACCCCTGCCGAGCAGCCTCGCACCCTTGCCAACCTTCTACTGTCTGCCATCGACTACCCAGAGGATCTGGATTTTCACTTGCGGAAGACTATCATCCACACGGACACAGGCATCGACCTCATCCCAGCCAACCGCCGGCTGTCGGATGCTGCTGCCCGGCTTCAGGTCATGCAGCTCTCTCAGTACAATGCTGTTGGGGATTCTGATCGGGCCAGCGAATGTGTCATGTCTGAACTGTTAGAGCATCTGCGTCCCTGCTATGACTACATTATCATCGACTGCGGATTGAAGCATGGATTGCTGACCGTCAATGCGCTGGCAGCGTCGGATTTCTGTATCGTTCCGGTCCAGGCTCACTTTCTGGCCAGCGAGAGTATCCCGGAGGTGCTGGAGTTGGTAAGGTCAGTGCGGGAACGGTTCAACCCCAGACTTCAGGTCGCTGGCATCCTGCTGACCATGTACCAGTCCCGGCCTCAGCTGTGCCGCAGCGTCCGGGAAAGTGTGGGCGAGATCTACGGCGAGACGTTTCATGTTTTTGAGCGGCCCATAGAATACTCCATCAAGGTAGCGGAGTGTCCCGCCGCTGGGCAGAGCATTTTCGATTACGCTCCGAAGAATGCTGCCGCTGAGTCCTACCGCAGTCTGGCAGAGGAGGTGCTGAGGCTTGCCTAAAGCGAACATGAACGATATGTTGAAACGGCGCATGGCCGCTACCCAGCAGGCATCAGAGTTACAAACCAGCGATGAAGCCTACCAGCGGATTTTCCGTGAAAAGGCACCAGTTGGAGCCTCCCAGCTCTGCGACCTCCCGCTGGACAAGCTGGTATCCTTTTTCACAGCGGATATCGGCTTTCGCCTTTACCCCAGGGCCAAGCTGGAAGCCTTTTCGGAACAGATTCAGGAGGACGGCCTGTTTGTCAGAATCATCGTCCGCCCTATCAGTACAGATAAGTATGAGATCCTGAGCGGTCACAATTGAGTTGCCGCTGCAAAACTGGCTGGGTGGACTACGATTCCTGCGGAGGTAGTGGAGGCGGATGATGCTAGGGCCATCGTGATTGCCACCTCTACTAACCTGATCCAGCGGCAAGGGCTTTCCACCATAGAGCGAGGAAAGGCATACAAAGCATTGCTGGACGCAAAAAACCGCCAAGGATACCGTTCCGATATGGAGAACGGAACTTCTGGCGATTCTCGCCAGAAGTATTCGGCCCGGGCCTTGGTCGCCGAATTTTTTGGCGTCACCGAGTACGAAATTCGGAAAGCCGTTAAGCTGACCCAGCTGATACCGGAACTGTCCGATATTCTGGAGAACACCCCTAAACAACTTAATCTCGCCTGCGCCGACCTGATCGCGGACTATAATGCTGAGTCTCAGAAAGCGTTTATTGAGATATGCTCCATCGTTGGCTACCAAATCAACAAAGCCGCCATGCAGCATGTCGTCCAGAAATGTCCCCCGCCTGCTGCTGATTGTCAGGCTGTTTTCTCCGCATGGCGTGAGGCCCGGGACGCTGCGGAAAAACGTCTGACAGCCCCGCCCAGAAAAATCTCCTTTGACCGCAAGCAGTTTGCCCCCTATCTGGAGAAGTTCAGCAGCGACCGGGAGATTGAAAAACTGTTCCTGGAGTTTCTGCGAGAAAGGGCTAAGGTTTCATAGACTAAATCAGGGCAGCCTCATTATATGGGGCCGCCCTGATTTCATAAGGCTATTTCTGGTTGAGAATGTCCATCACCTGCTCCAGGGACATCTTGAAACGCTCTGCAATTACGGCGGGGTCAAGGATGTCCTTTAATGCAATAATTGTATCTTTGAATCCTTTTTCCATGCCCTCTGCGCGGCCGTCTTCCAATCCGTCCATATAACCTACTCTGCGTTCATCCATCATCTTCTGCGCATACGTCATATACGACACCTCCAGCTTCTTGTCACTGCGCACCTCTTGTATCCGTTCCCGGGCCATTTGCCCTAGGGGCGTCTCATAGGGCTGTTCCAAGTCGTTTGTGCGGATTAGGTCTAGAAACTCCAAAATCGGTTTGCTGGCGTTGGCCTCTGTGTATCGGCTGTTGAGGAAATACACATGGGAACCATCCGCATAGGGGACGTTGGTATCCTTCAAGAAAGCTATCCGTTCGCCCACCGCCTTGCCAATGTGGAAGTAATCGAAGTCACAGACGAATATGATGTAGCTTTCGGAGAGACTGGCAAAGTCCGCCCCCTTGGGCAGCTCATTGCGGTCGATGCCGCTCTGGTAAAACCTGACCCGGCGGGGCAGGTCGTCCTTCCGCTCTGCTTGGATCTCTACATTAAAAACAGTGCCCTTTTCATCTTTCAAATATATGTCCAGGCGGATGCCGTGGTATTCATAGCTGTCGCTCATTTCTTTTTGGCGGTCGAGAAATTCGATTCGCTGGATATCTATGCCCAACAGCGCCTCCAGAAACAATCTGCATATCTCATCAGAGCGCATGACCTGCCCGAACATAAAATCCGATTTCAGAGGGAGTTCGCTGAGCGGGGTAATGGTATATTGCTTTGGCATGGGGCAACGCTCCTTTTCACTGCTTCCTGCCATTAGTATAGCACAGAAAGCCCCTTCGGTCAATTTGCGGGCCGGTTTTGCAATAGAGAATTTTCAATTTTGGCTTGATGCCTGTGGGCGTCAGGCTATTTTTATACCTGGAAGGGGGTGACAACGATATGAACAACTACCAACGGCCCCACAGTCCATTCGAGGACTCCGCCATAGAGCGGCTGCGGCGCATGGGCCTGACCACCGAGGACGGTTCCCCGGAACGGGACGCTATGGCCGTATTTGGAAGCGTATTCGCCGGCCAGTTTTTTGATGATCTGTGCGACTATTATAAGCACTACGAGAACGTCCAGGAGACCATAGCCCAGATTTTCCACACGGCGGAGCAGGCCGATCCCAGGCAGAAATTCCTGCTGATCTGCCTGCAATATGACAGCATCTACCGCTCCCTGCCCGACCCAGTCTGGTGGATCAGCGGCAGCCCGACTTTTGCGGAGCTGTTTGCCGAGGACTTCCTGACTCACTTGAAACGTCTGGCAGAAAATACATAACGGAGGATGAGAACATGGATCGTATCAAAATTTACAAGCCCCCGGATGGTCCCGCCCAGGCGGCGGAGTTCATCGAGGGGCTGGAGCCCAAGCTGCGGGACAAGCTGATCCGGCAGATTTTTTATCTCTCCCAGACGCCCCTCCCGGAGTTGAAAGAGCCCCACTACAAGCACTTCTCCATTGAGAAGTACCAGAGTTTCTATGAACTCCGGGAGAAGGGCCGGGTGGTGGTACGGGTCATCTTCACCCCTTGCCCCAACGGGGACTATCTGCTCCTGCACGCCTTTGTGAAGCGCCAAAAGCGTGACACCGAAAAAGCGCTGGAGCACTCACTCAGACTGCTGGCGTCGCTCTGGGATCACCCGGAGTACGCAGTAGAATATATCGTACCGATTGCGAAAGTAGCGACGGAAGGCGATGAAAAGCGCAATGGGAATTCAGGAAGGAGTGAATAGGAAAAAAGAGTACACCAATTACACCCACACGAATGAGGGCTAATAGGGAATATCAGGGTAAAGAGGGTAGTTAAGCGGTAAGGCGGCGAATACGCCGGAACAGGCGTTGCTCATGAATCGCATTTGCTAAGATAACGGATAAAAGCTGAACAATTCCAGCGAGAAAAATATCTGCTTTAGTAGTTGCGGCGTTAAATGTTTTTCGCTGTTCCACACCGAGGACATATTTGAAAGAGCCAATAGACCGTTCAATGGCCGTACGCTTGGCATACCATGCATCCCACTCCGGAGAGCCACGCAGGATGCCAGGATATAAGCGTTTGTCGGCATCCGGATAAATGTAAACACAGCGTCCATATTTAGAGGTAGTACAAGGATTTTCACAGTTGCACCGGAGGGAGCGGCCATGAGCCGAGGTTATAACATAAGAAGTCTTTGGGCAGACAAATTTAAAGCGTTTGGATCGGTTTTTTCCACCGCAGATGCTGTGGAATTTTAAATGAACTCCATCATGGGGACAAAGGGGGATACCGGAGTCATCCAGAAGGGGATCATGCCTGGTGGCGGAATGACGGCGGCTCATGGGAATGACAGCTCTTGAAAAGCCGTGTTCTCCTAACAGGGCTCGATAAGTGTCATAGCTGTCGAACGCGGCGTCGCCCAGAAAGGTTGTGTAATGCAGAGAGGGATGAGCGTTGTTGAAGTCCCGGAGAACCGGGAGAAGCGTCTTAGAATCCGCAAGTTCCTTGTCTGCATCCGGATTGCTTGTGCGTTTACCGATTTGGATTTCAGGGTGAGCTTTTTTGAAATCATCATCAAAAAAGGCAATATGGCGCACAATTCCAAGACCGTTGGTCAGGATGCCCGCTTTCAGCGCATAACAGAAATGACCGTTGATATATTGCAGCTTTACTGCGGGATTTGCTGCGGCACAGTCAGGGAACAGTCCGTAGACTGCCCGGTATGGATCGGTAGCCGGATTGAGTTTAACCAGGCTTTTTGCCTGTCGAAATTTCGATGAGAAATATTTCGGGTTATTCTCCGCCACACAGCTTTCAACCCCGGTAGTATCGTAAATCATGTTGTCGCCAAGTTCAGCATCCATTTCCCGGCAGATCGGCTCTGTCAGTTCAACCAGCCGCTCAAAGACTTCCATGATATAGGGCAGGAAATCCCGCTTGAATCTGGTGAGTTTCGCAGCATCAGGCACCTTTTGAAACCCGCAGAATTTCCGCATCTCCCGGCTGTGCCGCAGTGTGGCCAGTAAAACGCTGTCATTCACATAGCCAAATATCTTTTGCAGCACCAAACTTTTCAGGAACGCCGCCAGAGGATACTTTCTCGGCCTGCCGGTGTTCCGGTAGAACGCCAGATAAAATCTGGCCGGGATCAACGTATCCCAATCAATGTGTTCGTCCAGCAGGCGGAACAGCTTCGGTTTATCGTCCTCCATGCTGGCGGCCACACTCTTGTAGGTGTCATATAGCGACATCTGCACATATTTATTCCGCATGATTTTTCCCCCGGTTTTGGTTGGTTTATCGTTGCTTTTATACTTCAATTATACCGCATAACTGGAGGTAAATCAGGTGCTTTGTGAATCTGGGACACCTTGATTTTCAAGTATTTCCCGAGTTTCACAATCGGCACAGAATATATCGTCAAGGAGGAACCCAAATGAAACCCATTGTACCCATCACCCTGGCGGCCGCGCTGGCATTGTCCGGTGCGGTATTTTTCTGGAGAAGGAGGACCCAGACATGAAACGACTGCTCGCCTGTCTGCTGCTGGCGGCGGCGCTGGTGACCAACGCCTGCGCCCTGGAGGTGCCCACCGATACCACCATCCAGAACCTCAACGGGAGCCAGCAGCTCATCAAGACCTACACCCTGCCCCCCGGGACTGATCCCCAGCAGCTCATTGAGGAACCCTTTGACCAGGAGGGCTACCGCTACACCTTTGCGGAGATTGTGAAGGAAGAGAATCAGGTGTCGGACCGGAAGTACCACACCGAAACGGTGACCCTGGAGACCGGCACCAAGGACCTGGGCAAGATCCTGGAGCAGCTGGCGACCACGCTGGACTACGATGACGGCACCTACTCCGGCGTCCTGACCCTGGATCACACCGCCATTCGCACCGAGGCCGCCGGCTACACCAGCAAGGCCAAGACCGTCACCGCCACCAAGACCATCGGGCCACTGGACCGGAACGATATGTCTTATGTCCCGGCTACCACCGTCAAGGACGGGGTGACGCTGAACCTGTCCAACGTGGACTGGCAGATCATTGGCACTGATCTGGTGGGGGACGCCCTGGCCCCCGCCTCTTATCAGGCCGTGGCCACCTACTCCGGTAAGAGCTACCACAAGGCCGCCACTGGGTACATCACCTCCGCCGACTATGTGGGCGAGGTCACCCGGAACGATGTGGAGAGCGTCACCTATAAGGTGACCTACCTGGGGGCCGAGGCTGACGGCGCTGGCCTGATTATTGACCGGGCCTCCGGTCTGACGGCCGGCCTGCCCGGAAAGATCCTGCCCTATGCCCTGGGCGTTCTGGGGGCTGGGACAATCGCTACCTTGGGTGTGCTGTTGTTCCGCTCCCGCCGGGCGCTGCGGCAGCTCCAGGAGGAACCGGAGGACGAATCTGAAGAGGAGGAGACGAAATGAAACCCTGGAAAATTCTGAGCAAAGCGATCCTGCCCATTCTGGCCCTGCTGGTCCTGGCACCCTCTGCCCATGCGGCGGCGGACTACTCCTTTGAGACCACCGCCCCCCAGGACTACTACAAGAGCACCAGCTATGAGGACATCTACGGCAGCCAGTACAACTACGGCGGCAGGAATGTGGTGGACTACCAGATCCCCGAGCTGGAGTACGGGGTCCAGAGCACCACCATGACCGGCGTGATGGAGCGCACCACCCTCCCCAATCTCCAGCAGACAGTGGCGACGGGTGGGGGCGGCTACGGCGTCAACGGCGGTGGGCCTATCACAGTGCTGGTGGAGGCCGGCAAGCCTGGCTCCACCGTCACTCCTACGCCCACCGTCCCTACTACCCCCACCTACCAGCCGCCCGCCTACACCAGCGCGGAGGGCATGGCCTACAAGGACGGCCATATCGGCACCATCAAGATTCCCTCGCTGAAAATCGACATGAAGCTGTGGGAGGGCGAGACCAACGCCAGCATGAGGAAGGGCCTGGGGCATTACAGCTCCACCTCCGCCTGGGATGGCAACGTGGGAGCGTGCGGCCACAACCGGGGGACCAAGTACGCCATTGGCGCAATCAAAAATCTGAAGCAGGGCGACACCATCACCTACACTACCATGTACGGCACCCGGACCTATGCGGTCACACTGGTGAAAACCATCTCCAACACCGACTGGAGCTACCTTCAGGCCACCTCCGACAACCGGCTCACCCTCACCACTTGCCTGGCCGACCACCCCGAGAGCCGTGTGGTGGTCCAGGCCGTGGAAGTCCGTTCATAAAAGGTTTACAAATAACCTTTTGCGGCGAAACCCCGTGAAAAGCGGAGGTGAAACGGCCGAAATTCAACAAATACGGCAAGGTTCAAAATATCGGCAAAGGGATTTAAAATAATCCTTTGACAGAGTCCAGATTCCGTACTATGCTCAAATCAGAAGGAAGAAACAAGTTGATTTTGGGTGCTGAAAGGAGTGCAAAATATGAAACGGATCTTGACCTTGCTGCTGTGCGCCGCACTGACACTGTCACTGGCGGTCCCCGCCCTGGCCGTTCAGTCCGAGCGGGAAACGGCGGCGGTTTGGCTGAAGGAAAAGGGTATCCTGACCGGTGACCAGAACGGCAATCTGAATCTCGGTTCCGGCCTGACCCGGGCGGAGCTGGCTGTGATCCTGACCCGGCTCTCCGATGATACCGGGGATATGGACAGAAACGCCGCTTACTACCGTACCATCTGCCCCTTTACCGATGTTCCCGAGTGGGCCATGCCCTATGCCGGTTACTGCGCCGAAAAGAAGCTGATGGCCGGCTATGGCAACAAGCAATTTGGCCCCAGTGACCCGGTGGCCCCAGCTGCGGCCTGCACCGTCATGCTCCGGTATCTGGACTGTCCGGCCAGCCAGTGGAGCTACGCCACCGCTTGTGATAAGGCGGTCGAACTGGGACTGCTCCCAGTTGAAGCGACCACCGGCCCCACCATCACCCGGGGAAACATTGCAGTTCTGATCTATCGGGCGCTGAATGGTATGGCAGGAAACTCTCACACGGCTTCGCAGGGTATCGGAGACGGTTATCTGACTAATGGCAAGCCCATTACCGAGGAAAATGTGCTGGAGCTACTTCGCCAAATTGAAAAGGATTGGCCTACTGGCACTGTCTGGGGTACTCACAATACTCCGGGAACCCACAAGAATGATGTGCCCAGTACAGCGGCAAACCGCATTATGGATGTTTACCGGGTCAGCGAGTACTATGGATGCAGCGGTTACGCTTCCATGGTAAGTTCTCTTATATTTGGTAATCAGACCAACCCGGGCCGCAGAGTGGACAACCTATCACAGATTCGGCCTGGAGATATCTTGTTTCTGGTTAACAACAAGACCGGCTCAATTTGGCATGTGATGATTGCCCTGGAATCTCCCAACAAAATCAACGCATTCCACTATACCGACGGAAATGTCGGAGAGACAGTCCAGTGGCCTGACCGGGAGAATCCCTATGGAAGAGAGAACCTAGATTGCTATCGGGGCGAGGGTAAGCATTACCATCTGGAGGTCTGGACCCGGTATCCCGAGAGCGTCCCCTACACCGGGAACAGCGTTATGGGCTGGCCTACCGGAAAATAAGGAGTATCTATGCACCTAAAACCACCCATTCCCCACATGAACAGCCCCAATTACAAGTAAAGAATCACATCCGCAAGGACTGCACAATTCTGTGCGGTCCTTTTTCATACCAAAAATCCGTTACAAGGAGGAAATTTCAATGCTGAAATGTATGAAAGCCCATTGGAAACGGGCAGTTTCTGGTCTGCTGGCTGTCATTATGGCCGCTGGTATGCTCCCGGTTTCCGCTTTCGCCGCTGACATAGGCGGTAGCTCCAACCCTTACACCCCTACCGGCAGCTTCGAGTTGAACGTGGCCGGCACCACCGCCTGGAACGGCGGTGATGAGGTCCTCACCGTTTACAAGACCGAGAGCGGCGACACCCAGGCCGCCGCCATCCCTACTGCCACTCCATTTGCCCTTCTGGAGGACAAGGGCGGCAACCGGATCAAGATTGGCTATGTCACGGAGGGTGGCTGGACCGGCGCTGGCCTGGACGGCACCGGTTGGGCGGACAAGGACAGTGTCCTGGTCAACCTGCCTGATGTGCTCCCCAGCGTTGCCTATGAGTTGGACGGCAGCAGGCTGTTCAACTCCCGCCTGACCCGATTTGAGTATGTGGTCCTCGGTTCCTACGCTCTGGCCGAACAGCTGGCCCAGCGTCAGCAGGAGGCTATGGTCGCCGGTGACACGCTGGTAGTCCGGCAGAGCGGCCAGACGGTGAGTGTCAGCCGGGCCAAAGGCGACCCCGCCCAACTGCACAGCTACACCCTGGACGGGGTGACCTACCAGAAGTATGACGTCTGGACTGAGTACAAAACGGCGGACGACAGTCTGAGTAATCTCAGCTATGACCTGCCCTTTTCCGTTGACCGGGCCTACAGCGCCGACCCCAGCGTGACGCTTACAAGGTTCTGCCCGCAGACGGTCAAGCACGTTCCCTCTAAGGTAAGCGCCAGCGACCCCACCGGAGGCGTTGGGGCCTATAACCCTGGCAGCCCCGGCGGTAAGAAACCCACTACCTCCAACGTAGACTGGCGCACTGATGCGGAGCGGACATTTCTGCGCTTTACCCTGATTGAATTTCCGAATGGTGTTGTTACCGACCTCAATACCAACGATTACAGTACTTGGCACGTTGTCGGCACGCCCCTTAATGTGGTCTGGAACAAGAACGGGTCAGATGTCTGGTCCGCCGACAAGTGCCGGAGTGACATTACCTGGTACAACTCCTGTGCCATGCAGTACAACGGAAAAGGTGCGGATGCCGCCCAGCTTATGGCCGGCTCCTCTGTGCCCCAGGGTGTCTATTCCTACGATGCTACCGCCGGTCACAACAAACGCTGGGTGACCACTGCGGATGAGTTCCAAAAGGAAACGGGCATTACCGACCAACAGAAGGAGCAGATGTTCCACTGTAACTCCAGCTCCTGGTCCTCTGGCTGGAGAGATGGCGATTACACCTCCATGTGGGGCACTGACGCTGAGTCTGTTACTCCCGGCAACCTTTACAAAGTTTACAAGGCCAATGATGCGTTCCTTTATCTTCTGGGCCGGTTGAGTGAAACAGACAACGGTGCTGGCGGAGATGTTACCGGCTGGGGCAAGGACGAAGCCATGGAGCGTTGGTCTGAGTATGTCCACGACGCGGACGGCAATCTGCGCACAAAGTACCGGGTCATTGTAGAAACAGGCGGTGTCTTTAGGGACCCTGACGGTGTGCGCCGGGCCTACACGCTGCGGGAGATGATGGCCTACACCATTTACAATAATGAATCCCAAGTCAAAGGCAATTTAATTTGGGACCAGGCGTCCACCATGGTGAACATGGCCCGCTGGATGCGGCAGGGCAAGGATCAGCAGTTCCTCGAATATCCGCTTAACGAGGACGGTACTCCTACCGGTGAGGAGCTGCACTCCACCAACGGGTTCAGAGAGACAGACAGCTATGTGGATACCATCCAGTATCCTCGACCTATCCGGGATACTATATTTAGCGAACGTCGATCCTTCGGACTTCACATTTTTAGTCCTTTTAATTTTGAGCGTCCTGAACCTACAAGGCCGTCCTTGGAAGTTACTAAAAAAGTTGGGACGGGCATTCCGGCCGGTGTGGAATGGAACTTCACAGTTAGATATACCTCTGGCAGTCCTGCCAGTTTTAGCGCCAAGAAAAATGATGTTGACTGCACGAGTCAGGTGACTGAGACTGACAACAGTTTGAAATTCTCACTGAAGGCCGACGAGACCATCCGCATTGATTTCGAGGCTGACTCATCCTTCCGCTACGAAGTGACGGAGGACGACTCCTCCCAGCTGACCAATATCACCGGCATCGGCGGCACAGCCGATATGTCCGCTAAGAAATTTACCAGCAGCGGCGGAGCCTCCAAGGTGACTTTTACCAACGGCACTACTATTACCGAGAAGAAACCCGTCTACCTGAAGCTCAAAAAAATCGCCGCCAAGGACAAGAAGCCCCTGGCCGGCGCGGAGTTCTCTGGATATACGGATTCCTCTTGCAGTGGCACACCCCTGGCCGTAATGACCACTGGTTCCGACGGCACAGCCAGCACCTCCGTCCCCAACATTGTGGAGGATGGTGGCTCTGTGACCCTGTACGTCAAGGAGACAAAGGCCCCCGCCGGCTGTGCTCCGCTGGCCTCCCCCTTCACCGTGACCTGCAAGGCCCCGGAGAACAGCACGGCGGCGGGCGCGGTCCAGGTCGGCCCCGCGAGCGGCATTGAAAATGGCGGCATTCCTGAGCCTGGGAAGGCCCTCCTGTTCAAACGGGACGCCAATACCAATACCGGCGTTGGCCCCGCCACGTTCAAGTTCTCCTCTGTCACCAACGGCGTCTATGAGTTTGACACCGATGAAAACGGCGTTCTGGAGAGCGTCCAGTGGTGGGACCCCACCGAGGCGGCAGGAAAGTACATCAAGCCCGGCGAGTACGCCGTGACGGAGCTGGTCCCGCCCCCCAATTACGAGCCCACCACCGAGGTCCAGCAGATCAAGCTGGAACTGGACGCCAACGGCAACCCCATCCCCGCCGGCCCCCTTGTCTTCAAAAATCTGGCGAAGGTCGGACTGAAGATCGTGAAATATGACCGGCAGAGCCACCGGCCCATGGCGAACGTCACCTTTGAGATTTTCCGGGACGGCGTTTCTCTGGGCAACTATGAGACGAACGCTAGCGGTGAGATCCTCCTGACCGGCATCGAACCCGGCACCTACCGGGCAGTCGAGGTGGACACCGGGGACGACAGCCACATCAAGGACACCGCCCCCCAGGAGATTGAGTTGACCGCCGGCTGTGGGACAAAAGAGCTGTTTTTCTTCAACGACACCAAGCCCGGCATGAAGTTGGTGAAGGTGGACAGCTCTGACCCGTCCAAGACCATTCCCAATGCTAAATTCCGCATTCGGGCCGTGGACGGCAGCTTTGGGCCGCAGGAATTTGTGACCAACGACAGCGGGGAGATCGACCTTTCCAATCTTCCCGAGGGGTCCTATGAGGTCACTGAGATAGAGTGCGCCGGGTATGTTATTGACAATGCCCAGCGCATTATTCATCTGAGGGCAAACGACCGGGCTGAATTTGTCTTTACCAACACCAAGAAGCCCGGTTTCCGTCTGATC
>ERZ808040.1634-NODE-1634-length-14515-cov-4.819296_pt1 | contig 14515 bp, 9 predicted proteins | sample MGYA00380191_ERZ808040 | MGnify/ENA primary metagenome ERZ808040 (study PRJEB31490, sample SAMN06133395) | mouse gut metagenome | isolation source: J6 | host: mice | place: China: Chengdu | collected 2015-05 ... | reverse complement strand
CAGGAACACGCGCACATCCGGATCGACCGTGTAGTCATAATCCGGGGTCGTGGCGCCGGGATGCGTCACAATGACCGACCCGTCACGCACCCACAGTGGCACCGAGTCAAACCCATGGTGCTCGGTGCGCCACACGCCATGCTCGCTGTGCACACGCTCGCCGGTGAACCAGTTCGTCCAGCCGCCGGCCGGCAGATAGTACGTCACTTCGCCGCTGTAGGTGAACACGGGGGCCACGAGCAGCGACGGGCCAAGCATGTACTGGCGGTCGAGCGTGCGGCAGGCCGGGTCGTCGGGGAACTCGACGAACATCGACCGCATGACCGGCGTACCGTGCCGATGCGCCTCAAGTCCCGCCTGATACAGATATGGCATGAGGCTGAGCTTGAGCAGCGTGAACGTGCGGCACACGTCCACCGCGCTCTGGCCGGGCTCGATCCGCCGGCCCTGGCGCTCGTCCTCCTCGTCGAAGAGCCACGGCACGCGGTAGACAGTGGACCCGTGCAGGCGCGAATGCGAGCTCAGCAGGCCGAATGCAAGCCAACGCTTGTAGACGGCCGGGTCGGGGAACGCGCCCTCAAAGCCGCCGATGTCATGGCTCCAGAAGCCGAAGCCGGACGACGTGAGCGACAGGCCGCCGCGCAGCGTCTGCGCCATGCCATTGAACGTAGATTCGCAGTCGCCGCCCCAATGCACGGGGAACCGCTGGCCGCCGGCCGTGGCCGAACGGGCGAACAGGCATGCCTTGCCAGTGCCATAGGTCTCTTCAATTGCCTCGAACACCGTCTGGTTGTACAGCTCAGTGTACCAGTTGTGCATCGAGAGCTTCGGTGCGCCGTCGAACCACACCACGTCGCGCGGGATGCGCTCGCCGAAGTCGGTCTTGATCGCGTCGATGCCCTGCTTGAGCAGTGAGACGACCTTGCCCTTGAACCAGGCGCGCGCATCCGGGTTCGTGAAGTCCACGAGCCCCATGCCCGCCTGCCAGTTGTCGGTCTGCCACACCGTGCCGTCGGGGTTGCGCACCAGATAGCCGTTGCGCATGCCCTCGTCGAACATCGCGCCGCTTTGGCCGATGTACGGGTTGATCCACGCGCACAGGTGCAGGCCCTTGTCTTCGTGCAGTCGCTTGAGCGTGGCCTCGATGTCGGGGAAGAACCGCGAATCCCATTCGAAATCGGTCCAGTGGAACTCGCGCATCCAGTAACAGTCGTAATGGAACGCGCTGAGCGGGATGCCACGGCTCGCCATGCCATCCACGAACGAGGTGATCGTCGCCTCGTCGTATTTGGTGGTGAACGACGTGGTGAGCCACAGGCCGTAGCTCCATGCCGGCACCTGCGCCGGGCGGCCGGTCAGGCGCGTGTAGCGGTCCAGGATCTGCTTCGGCGTGGGGCCGTAGATCACGCAGAAGTCGATCGTCTCGCCCGGCACCGAGCACTGCACGGCCTCGGTGTTGACCGTGCCCACCTCGAACGAGACGTGCCCGCGGTCATTGACGAACACGCCATAGCCGCCGCTCGTCATGTAGAACGGGATGTCTTTGTAGCCCTGTTCGGAGGCGGTGCCGCCGTCCTCGTTCCAGATGTCGACGCTTTGGCCGTTCTTCGCGAACGCAGCGAAGCGCTCGCCGAGCCCGTAGACCGTCTCCCCCACACCCAGTGAGAGCTGGATCGATGTGAACGTGCGCGATTCGTCGTTCGCGAGGCCCGTGCGCGTCACGCCGAACTCGCCGACCGGCTCGGCGCTCACGTTGGCGAGCTCGTTGAGCGCGAAGCGCGCGAGCGACTTGCCCTGCGAGCGCGTGAGCGTGTTGCCGCGCTCATCGGTGAACATGAGGTTCCACTCGGGGCCCTTGACCACGGTGGCGGTCAGGCCGCCCGAGCTCAGTGCCGCCGTGGCGCCGCGCTCGCCGGTTTCACCGTCGCCGTCGCCGTGTGTGGTGATGTGCACGTAGTCACGGCCGCCGGGTTCGTCCTGCGCGATCGGGAAGCCGATGCCCTGCGGGCCGCCGCGCCAATGCGTAGCACGCACGCGGATCACGCCTTCGATCGGCGTGCTGAGTTCCACGTGAAACGCGGGCTGGTTGAGCGTGTTCGCGCGTTCGGCGATCGGGCGGGTCGGCGCGAGCACCGAGATTGTCTCCTGTGCCGGGTCTGGGTGCAGTTCGTAGGCGTCGCGAGCGAACAGGGCGTCGACGCCGTCGCGCATGAGCCAATAGCCATTGGTGAATTTCATGGAAGTCTCCTTAGTGCAGTGCGCACTTTTTTGGGGACTGACGAAAAAGTGCGTGCTGAAAATGGGCACTTGTTGTGCGGAAGTATGGTATTGCTGGCGTGTTGGGGCGCACTTTTCTTGAGGGCCCAAGAAAAGTGCGCGGGGCCCTACTTCACCGCCCCTGCCGTGATACCACGCGAGAGCGTGCGCTGGAACAGCAGGAAGAAGATGAGCGTGGGCACGATGCTGATGAGCGATGCCGCGGCGGTTGTCGTCACGTCCATGAGGCGGTCGCCGGTGAGCGAGCTGATCGCGATCGGCACGGTCTGCGACGAGTTGTCGACCAGGAACGCGAGCGGGATCATGTATTCGTTCCACGTCCAGATGAAGAAGAACACCAGGAGCACGCTCAGTGTGGGCTTCGAGATTGGGAACACCACGTCCTTGAAGATGCGCCAGCGGCTCGCGCCATCGATTGTGGCGGCCTCGAGGATCGACTTGGGGAACGTGCCGAACACGGACGAGAGCAGGTAGGTGCCGAACGCGCTTTGGATCACGGTGAAGATGATCACAATGGCCCACGGGTTGTTGTACAGGCCCATGCCCTTGAACATCGTGTACAGCGGGTACAGCATGGCCTCCTGCGGCAGCATGTTGGCGAGCATAATCAGCAGCGTGATCCACTTGCGGCCTTTGACGCGGCCGATGCCCAGCGCGTACGCATTGAACATGGAGAGCACCACGGCCAGCAGCGCCACAAGGCCGGAGGTCCAGACGCTGTTCCACACCTTTTCGGGGAAGTTCACGCGATCCCAGAAGGTGGACAGACCGGTGAAGCTCAGTTCCTTCGGCCACGACAGCGGTCCGGAGGTGTTGTAGTCGCCGGGCGTTTTGAAGGCGTTGAGCAGCAGCACGATGAACGGGAACATCATGATGAGTGCGCCCACGATGAGCAGCACGAGAATCACCCAGTCACCCGTGGTGCGGTTCTTCTTGACGTGCGCGATCTCCTTGAGCTCCTTGGGGGTGAGCTTGTGCTGGTCGGGTGAGGTGTATTCAAAATCCTGCTCTGCGGAAACGAGTGCGGAAGTCATGGCCTACTCCTCATCCTCTTTGGCGACCTTCTCCTGAAGGTTCGTAAACGCAATGGAAACAATCACAATCACAATGGTGAGCGCCGTAGCGATGGCCGCGCCGTAGCCCACCTGCTGCGACTGAAAGAACTGCTTGTACGAGTAGTACGACGGCACGGTCGTGCTTGTGCCGGGGCCGCCGCGGGTGAGCATCTGCACCGGGCCGAACACCTTGAGCGCGGCGATCGTGCAGGTGAGCGCGACGACGAAGATCTCCGGCTTGATCGACGGCAGGGTGATCGCACGGAAGCGCTGCCACCAGTTCGCGCCGTCGAGGCTCGCCGCCTCATACAGCTCCGGGTCCACGCGCTGCAGGCCCGACATGAAGATGACGAGCGGGTAGCCGATCTGGATCCAGATCATGATGAGCATGAGGAAGATGAGCGCGGTGTCGGGCTTGCCGAGCCAGTCATGCTGCAGGTCGCCCAGGCCGATTGCCTTGAGCAGCGCATTGAGTGCGCCGTTCTCGGGGCGCAGGATCCAGCCCATGACGAGCGAGGCGACGGCGATCGGCAGCAGCTGCGGGAAGTAGTAGAGCGCGCGCATCGTGGATGCGGTGCGCGGGCCGAACTTCTTCTGCACCACGTCGAACAGCAGCGACGAGAGCACGAGGCCCACGAGGATCGGGATGATCACCATCGCGAGGATCATCCAGATCGAGTTCATGAACGAGACCCAGAACGTGTGGTCCTTGACGAGGCGCGCCCAGTTGGTCAGGCCCGCCCAGACCGGAGGCTTGATGCCGCGGTAGTTGGTGAAGCTCAGGTAGATGTTCCACACCGCGGGGATCACGATGATCCACAGCAGCATGAGCAGGCCCGGGATCAGATAGATCCAGAACCGCCGCGACGGGCTTCCGGGAATGCGGGACATCTCCCGTTCGCGCTTGGACGCCTTGCGGCCGCGCTTGTGGTTGGTTGCTGAAGACATGATGGCACTTCTCTTCGCGATTCGTATGGTTCAGGCGGCCGGGCGGTCAGTCCTTGACGCCGGCGTCCTGCACGCCCTTGTCGTAGTCGGACTTCATCTGCGCGATGGCGCCCTTGACGTCGGTCGAGCCGTTGACCAGCTCCTGCAGCGAGGCGTTGAGCTCGTCGTAGAACGTGGCGGTGGGCCAGTCGGGGTAGAAGCCGAGCGCGTTGTCCTTGAGCACTTTGTTGAAGGATTCGATGAGTTCCTTCGTGGACTTGTCGGTGATCTTGGCCGGGTCGGCGGCGATCGGCAAGCCGCCAGAGTTGCCCATGAGGTCCTGTACTTCATCGCTCAGTGTGATGTTGATGAACTTCGCGGCCAGGTCCTTGCGCTTCGAGTTCTCGGGGATGACCCATAGGTTGCCGGAGGAACCGACGACCTTCTTGCTCTGCGGGAAGGTGGAGAACGTGACGTTCGTGCCCTTCATGTCGTTCTGGAAGCGGCCGTACCACCAGGTGCCCGAGAAGAACATCGGGTAGGTGCCGTTCATGAAGCCCTGGCCAACGTCCTCGGCCTTGAGGCCGGTGCAGTCCTTGGAGATGTAGCCCTTGTCGGTCCAGTCCTTGATTGTCTGCGTGGCGTAGGTGATCGGTTCGGAATCCCAGTCCACATCGCCGTCGTACATCTCGTACGCCTTGACGAACTGGTCGTCGGCCTTGCTCAGCACGAGCTGCCACCACAGGTGCTGCAACGGGTATTCGGCGGCGCCTTCGGCGAGCGGCGTGATGCCCTTGTCCACGAACTTCTGCATCGCGTCGGTCAGTCCGTCCATCGTCGTCGGGATCTCGATGCCGTTCTTGTCGAACATGTCCTTGTTGTAGTACATGATCACATCTTCGCCGTAGTTCGTGATGCCGTACCAGTTGCCGGATCCCATCACGCCCTTCTCGTTGTACTTTCCGGTGTCGGCGAGCGAGCCGGTGACCTTTTCGTCCCATTTGTATTCCTTGACGTAGTCGTCGAGGTTCGTCAGCAGGCCCTGGCTGGCGAGCAGGCCGGCGGTAGCGTTGCCCTTGTTGTATTCCATGACGTCGGGCGCCTCGTCGGAGTTGAGGATCTGTGAGGCGTTCTGGCGGATCTGCTCGAACGACTTCTTTTCGAATTCGACCTTGACGCCGGTCTCCTTTTCGAAGATCTCCATGGCCTTCTTCCAAGCCACGCCCATCGCGCCGTTGTCTTCCTCGTAGTGCCAGACCTTGATCGAGGTCGGGTTTTCCTCCTGTGCAGCGCCACCACCGCCGCAGCCGGCGAGAGTGAGCATGCTGGCCGCGGTGACTGCGGCCAGACCGGCTGCGATTGCCTTACGAATGTTCATGATTCTTCCTTCTTCAGCGCCATTACTGACTGTGGATAATGCAGATGATGGAGATTCAGCCGTTGAACCTCATGGATTAATTAAATCATCGAAGTAATTTGGCGCCAACTTGTTTCGACTGTTATCGAAACATCAATCGAATCCGGGTCGGCCCCCGGCGAAATCATTCGCGGACCTGACGCGCGCGCATCGTGCCCCGCGCGCAGTATTCGCCCGGCAGCAGCTCCACATACCCCACATCATGCCGCTCCCCGCGCAGCACCTCCATCATGATGTCCACCGCGCGCTCGCATACCGCACCCGGATTCATGGGCATCTCGTCGGCGAGGCGCGCAGACGAACCGTTCGCGCATGCCGCCATGATCGACACATCCCGCGGCACATCGAGCCCCTTGCGCGCGAGCGCCGCACGCACGAGCCCCATCTGCGCGGCGTTCTCCTCGCAGATGATGGCGGTGATCCGCGGGTCCTCGCCGAAGGCCTCCTCAATGGCGAGGTTCACGTCATCGGCCGTGCGCCCGAACGCGAACTTGCGCATGACGGTCATGCCGAGCTCCTCGCCGCGCTGCATGGCGGCGTCGAGAAAGCGCACCAGGAAATTGGAGCCGTCGATGAACGCGCGGCGGTCCGGGCAGTACAGCATCACATGCCGGTGGCCGAGCACGTGCGCTTTCTCCATCGCCTCACGGCCCATGCGCGCGAAATCCATGTCGACCGTGTATACATTCCCGGTGTCGTTCGTGTAGCCGATGCTCACCACAGGGATGTCGATCGCGGCGGCCATGTCCGCACGCGAATCGCTGAGCAGCACGTCGAGCAGGAAAATGCCGTCCGCCATGCCGCGGTCGGCCACACGGCGCATCTCCTGGTCGCCCGCCTCGTGCATGAGTAGCAGGATGTCGTAGCCGTGGCGTTTGGCGGCGGTAGCGAGCGCGAAGAAGAACGCCGCGTAATTCGCCACGTCGGTGTACGGGCGCAGCGGCGAGCTCACGGCGAGCACATGCGTGCCGCGCGCGGAGGCGGGTTCGGTCGCGTCGATCACCGGGCGGTACCCGAGCTCGAGCGCGGCGGCGCGCACGCGCGCCTGCGTTTCGGCGCCAATCCTGCGTTTGCCGCTGACCACATAGGAGACGGTGCTTATCGAAACGCCTGCGCGCGCCGCCACGTCTTTGATACCGGCCATGCCAACCCCGTTCGACGGTGGGTGCGCCCCTCGCCGCATTGCGCCTAGCGCACCCGAATGCAAGTGAACTATGCGCGCCATATTAGCGGGTTTCGACGATGCGTTCCATTGCGTGGGCGCCGTTGTCGAAATACATCGAAATATGCGCACGGAATGCGCACATATGCCCTGCGCCTATGGCGCTTTTGCCGTCTGGCGTCGCACCGCGACACGCGGAATGGTGTTGCTCGGGCGGTCGATTTGCGTTTGTTCGCGGATGTGAGTAGACTGTGTCAAGTTGCTATGCGGAGCACAGCAACATCCACGGGGCTGTAGCTCAGTTGGTAGAGCGCTTCGTTCGCATCGAAGAGGTCGTGGTTTCGATTACCATCAGCTCCACGAAGACCGCTGCATTCATTCCACCGCAGCGGTCTTTTTCTTTTTCTCCCGGCAGTCACCATGGGTCTACAATCGGCGCTGTTTTGACAGTCGACAGCCGTTGGCTCCGGGTGCTTCCGGACAGCTGTCAACCCAAGCAGCAGTAAGGGCCGACAAGGATTCCGGGCACACATTCTGGCCGGGCGCGAAAGCCAGGCCACCAACTTTCGAACCATGAAACCCTATGCGCCACAAGACCTAAGGCACGATTCCAGACACACTTTTTGGCCTATAACCCGGGATTTCGGACGATTACAGACGGTTGTCATGCTCCGCGGCCCCGAATATGACTTCTGTCTGCAGCCCCAGAGATTCGTCATATATAACCGCCCATGCCATGACGTTCGTCTGCGGAATCCAGAGATTCGTTACAACCATCTCAATCACGACGCTCGTCTGCAGATCCGCGAGATTTGTCACCCCTCGGAGCCCAAAGCATGACTTCCGTCTGGAATACGCGCACAGGCTCCAACCTTCCTCGCTACGGGTAGTGCCTTCCTTGCTACGGGTGGTGCTTGTACGGACACCATCCCTCTACAATCGTTGAAAAATGGCGGATCATAGGGTGGGGTAAGCAAGAAAAGCACTACCCATAGCGTAGGGAACACTACCCGTAGCAGCAATATGAAATCGACAGCAGGAAGGGATTGCGATTGTGCATGTATTCTGCGCCCACATGCACATTAGTTTGCACAATGCGCGCATGAGACACTGGTCGTACGCATTGCAAATATGGCAGATGCACTGGCGCAGAGGCAAGAGACAGAGATACACAGAAACACAGGGATACAGGGATACAGGGATACAGGGAGGAAACCATGCAGTGGGGTAAACGTGTGCTCACATGCGTCGCAGGAGTGGCGGCAATCATCTCGATGGCAGGGTGTGGCGGTTCGGGCAATGCCGGAACCAGCGCATCACTGACATCTGAAGCCACGCAGACGATCACGCCGAGCACAGGCAGCGAATCGGCGACACTCGTGGCCTATTTCTCCGCGACCGGCGGCACGTTGTTCGAGATCGAACCGGCTGAACCATACACGAACGACGATCTCAACTACAACGACCCCGATAGCCGCGTGAGCAAGGAGCACGACGACGAATCGCTGCGCGACGTGAAGCTCACAACAACCGACGTGCCTGATTGGAGCAGCTACACGACCGTGTACATCGGCTACCCGATCTGGTGGGGCGAAGCGGCATGGCCGGTGAACACCTTTGTACGCGCCAACGATTTCAGCGGCAAAACCGTGATCCCGTTCTGCACGTCCGCGAGCTCATCGCTCGGCTCAAGCGCAAGCAACCTGGCGAAGCTCGCCACAACGGGCGACTGGAAGGAAGGCTAGCGGTTCAGTTCATCGGCGAACACGCAGACCGTAGAAGACTGGGTCAAGCAGCAGGCATGACCCATTGGCGCCGTTTCGCCCGCCACACCACGTCAGCGAACAATGCAACGCAGTCGCGGCGCACCGGCTCACGCCTGCACCACGAACCCAAGGCGTTCCACAAACCGCTCAAGGCCCTCGTGGCTGGGGAACACGGCGATGTTGCCGAGAATGCGGCGGCATATCTCCCCGAGCTCCTCGCGCACGGCCGCGCGCACCGCATTACGATCGTGCGCGTCGGCGCCTGAGCGCTCAAGTGCAGCGTGCGCCGCATCCCACATGAGCTCGAACCCTGCCAGATCGGCCGGAAGTTCGCTCCCGGAAACAAGCGCATCTTCCAACGCACCCAGCTGCCCAACGAGACGGCCCGGCAGCACAAACAGCCCCATCGCCTCGATCAGCCCAATCGGCTCCTGTTTGATGAAAAAATACTCAGGGTGTGCATGGAACACACCAAGTGGGTACTGGTCGCTGACCGCATTGTTGCGCAGAATGAGGCTCATCTCGTAGGCCGGGGGCTCCCCCACTGCAGACACATATCGCGCGATCGGCGCAAGCGAGGACTGCGCGCTGCCATCCGGGCCGCGCGCGGCAATGCCGAGTGCGGGGTCGTCATATGCGACCCATGCCTCACGGATGCGTTCGCACACCTGCATGATGCTTTCACGGCGGCGCGAGCGCACGCGCAATGCGCTCGCCGGCCAGTCGATGATCTCGAGCACGGCATCGTCCGCCCCAGGGCAGGCGAAGGCCTTCCATGCGGCGGCGCGCTGCATCGGCATGATCTCGCCGCCGCCCTGGTAATGGTCGTGAGCAAGCACCGACCCGCCGATGCGCGGCAGCGCGGCATTGCAGCCGAGGAAATAGTCCGGGAACTGGTTGACGAAGTCGAGCAGATTGCCGAACGTCTGTGAGTCCACGCGCATCGGCGTATGCTCGCGGTTCACGCAGATGCCATGCTGACGGAAATAGCCGTACGGCGAGAACTGCCAGAACCATGGGCGCGCGTCGAGCTCGACCTCGACGGTGCGCAATGTGCGTTTGCCGCGCGCCGCAAGCCCCTCGTTCTCATGGCATATCGTGCACTGCGCGAAGCTGCCGTCCACACTGTTGCCGCGCGCCGCCTTGCGCATGTCTTTGAACTCCGGTTTCGCCGTGTTGATCGTCACGACGAGCCCGGCGCTATCGAAGCGCACATTACGGCGCAGCTGGGCGAGCTTGACCGAACCGTTCGCCACGCAGTAGTCGTACAGCCACCGCATCGCCTCCATGTTGCCGGTCGTGGCGCGCACGTCGTCGTATTCGTCTTGGATGCGCGACGGCGCGGCGGACAGCGTGCCCATGACCTCGTCGCTCGCCAGAACTCCATCGACGATGACCTCACCGCCTTGGCCGGCGAGCGCCACGGCTTGCGCGCGCAACGATTCGTCGGCATCGAACAGCTCAAGCAGCCGGTTGCGCATCCAGTCGCGGTCGCGCGCGTCGAGCAGCAGGCGCTCGCGGGCGTACTCGACCAGTGCGTCGATCACATGGAACACCGCGGCATCGTCTTCACTGTCCACGTACCCAGTCGGTTCACGCATCGCGGTCGCCCCCATCGCTCCCCTGCATGATGCTGCGTATCGTGCTGTGCATCTGCGGCATCTGCTCTCCCATCTCTCGCGCAAGCTGCATCTGTGTGTGGGCGCGCACGAGGTTGTGTTCGGGGTAGCGTGTGGCGAAGTAGACGTCACCGGACAGATAATCGCCGAGGAACCGCATGCCGCATTCGAGCGTCATCAGTTGCGCGGCCACCGGCAGCAGGTCGAGTTCGCGTTCGGTCGCCGTGCCGCCGACCTCACCGAGGAACCCTTCCGCATAGGCGCGGAACAGCGGGAGACTGAAATGCACTTTCGTCAGGTCCGGCTCGTCTTCGAGGCCCGTCGAGGCGCCGAAGCGGATCGAGTCGCCGAAGTCGAAGAGCATCGAGCCGGGCATCACGGTGTCGAGGTCGATGATCGCGCGCGGCTCCCCACTGCCCGCATCCATCAGGATGTTGTTGAGCTTCGTGTCGTTGTGCGTGACGCGCAACGGCACCGACCCGTCGGCGAGCGCATCCATGATCTGCGCATAGTCATCTACATGGGCGTCGAAGAACGCGATCTCGTCGCGCACGCCCGCCACCCGGCCGAGTGGATCGGCGTCCACGGCCGTGCGGAAGTCGGCGTAGCGGTGCGGGGTATCGTGGAAGTGTGCAATCGTCTCCGTGAGCTGCGAGGCGTCGAAATCCGCGAGGCGGCGCTGGAATGCGCCGAACGCGGCGCCCGCCCGCGCGAATATGCGCGGGTCGTCGACGAGGTTGTACGACATCGCGCCTTCGATGAACCGGTAGACGCGGTAGGCGCCGTTGTCGGTCTCAAGCCAGTCACGGCCGTCTTTCGTCGGCACGAGTTCGAGCGTCTCCTGGCCTTGCGTGCGCAGGAACGCGGTGACGAGCTCGATGTTGCGCATGAGGTTTGGCGTATCCGGGAACACGGTGGTGTTCATCTGTTGCAGGATGTACCGTGCGCGGTCGGCCTCCACGAGATAGGTGACGTTGATGTGCCCATCACCGTACGGGGTGACCGACGTGACGGTGCCGTCGAGCGCGAACTGGTCCGCGATGCGCCGCAGCTCATCGGATGTGGTATGCCTGTCCATATGCTTGGCCTCCTTGCCAATGTGGCACGCTGGTGTCAGTCGAGTTCCTGCCATGCGATCGCGGATGGCGCGAGCTCGAAGTCATCGACCGTGCCGTCGGCGCGCTGCACATGCGTGGACTGCGCCTGATCGGTATTGTTGACGACGCAATAGATGTGTGTGTCGGGGAAGTACGCGACTTCGCATTCCGGATTGGTGGAGCTCCACGCCGCGTACTGGTCCTCATGATGGCTCGCATAGAACAATGCGCGTTCGAGCAGACGTGCGTTCGCCGCCGAATACGGCAGGCCGGAAATGTAGACGCCACGGCCATGGCCATACTCATTGACGGCAAGGCGCACACGCCCGTCCTCCACGTTGAGCAGCGTCACGTCTTCGTTGATCGGATACGTGTTGAGCACCGGCTCGCCGAAGTCTACGCCAGAGGCCTCTTCGGTGATGAAGTTCGCGTCTGCGGCCTGCGGCCAGTATTTGTCGACCGAAAGCGTCTGGAAGCGCTCCTGGTCCACGCCGAGCACGTCGGCAAGCTGGAAGAAGCGGCCCTGCCAATCGGTGGAGCTTGGCTGCCCTACGCCGACGAACGCGCCGCCACCGCGCACCCACTGGCGGATCGTCGAGACGAGGCGCGGGTCGCGCCACACATCACCGCCGCTGAACGACGTGTGCTCGGGACCGGCGTTGATGATGACATCCACGTCATCGCCGATGCCTTGTTCGAGCACGTCGTCGAAACTGATGAACCGCACGTTGACGCGCATGCCCGAAAGGGCTTCGAGGATACCGTAGTACGAGTACGTCTGCTGGTTCGGCAGCGCGTGTGCCACCGTGAACGCCATCCAGCTGCGCATGCGGCCCCAGCAGTTGAGGATCGCGACGTTGAGCTCGCCTTCGGCCGCCTTGCCGCCGGTACGGTCGTGGATGTCACGGAATTCGTTGGCGATGCCGGTCACCGTATCGACGAACTTGGGGAACTTCGCGGCGAGCGAGAGGTAGCCGCCGTAGCCCATGCGCGAGATCGGCGAGCGCAGGATCGCACGCCGTGCCTTGCGCCAGTTGTCGAGTCCTTCGATGCTCGGGTCGTTGCCCTCGTGGAACGTGTCGGGGAAGAAGTACGGCAGGAAGCGGCCTTCCGTGTAGCGCACGCCGGGGATGTCGGCAATCATGCGCAGCGTCGTGCCGTCACCGACCGATCCGACGACGGCGTCGAGCCCAAGCTCGTCGAAGCCTTCCATGTACGGCTCGGTGCCGATCCACTGGTCGCCGAGGAACATCATCGCCTCCTTGCCGGCGGCGTGCGTCTCGTCGACGAGTTTCTTGACGTTCGCTCGCACGAACGTGGACAGGAACGCAATCCAGTCACGCTGTGCCTTGCGCGGTATGCGCCAGGTGGAGTTGTAGCAGCCTTCGTCCACGAAATCCTCGGGGCGCAGCCGGTAGCCGTGCAGTCGCTCGAAGTCGTCGAGCGACTGCGGCGACACGGTGCATGCGCAGCCGAACCAGTCGACGATCTTCTCGCGGTGCCGCTCGTCGAAGATGAGCGTGAACTGGTAGAAGAACGTCGTGAACCGCACCACATCGGTCTGCGGATTGTCTTTGAGCCACTGTTCGAATGTGCGGAACACGAAGTCGCGCGTCGCCGGATGGTAGATGTCGAACGGGATCTCGTGTTCCTTGTCTCCCCAGTCGTTCGTCAAATGGTTGTACATCTCGACCGGGTCCCAGATGATGTAGGCGAGGAACGAGACCGTGTATTCGTGCATCGGCTCCGTTTCGCGGATCGTGACCGTGTCGTGCCCGGCGTCGAAATCCCAGCGGTCCGGGTCGATCACCTCCCCGGTCGTGCGGTCGATGGCCTCCCAGTAGCGATGCGGGTCCGCGTCGCGGTTCGGCTGCAGCTGTTCGGTGTAGAACCGTTCCATTAGCCCCACCGTGACCGTGTCCGATTCGGCGAGCACGCGCTGCGTGAGCAGATAGACCTGCGGCGTTTCGTCCATGTGCAGGCTGATCCACTCGTTGTGGGCGCGTGTGGGGAAATATGCGCTGTAGATCTTCTTGCCGAGCTGCTCGACGGCCGCGTCGAGATGCGTGCCGTCGGAATTGCGGATCGCGTCGGCACCCCACAGTCGCGCGAGACGCTTGGTCTCCTCGGCGAAGTTCTCTTCGCTCGGCAGGGTGAAACGGCCGGTCGTGGTCATGGTGACTCCTTGAAACGGATTGGGATGGTGAAACGGACAGTGGTTGGAAGCGACCTGACTCAGCCCTTGACGGAACCGGCCGCGAGACCGGCGCGCCAGAAGCGCTGCAGGGTCAGGAAGAGGATGATGACCGGCAGCACGCCAAGCAGCGCGCCCATCATCAATGCACCGCGGTCGTTGAACACGGCGAGCGAGACCATGCCGTACAGGCCGAGCGTGACCGGGTAGAGGCTTTCGCTCGACAGCATCATCAACGGCAGCAGGAAGTTGTTCCATGTGGCCACGAACATGAACAGGAAGATGGTGACCATCGCCGGGGCGAGCAGCCGCAGCACGATTGTGAAGAAGATGCGTGCCTCGCTTGCGCCGTCGATGCGCGCGGCCTCAAGCAGTTCGTTCGGCACCGAGCTCTGCGCGTACACGCGGCCCAGGAAGAAGCCGAATGGCGAGACGCAGCACGGGATGATGATCGAGAGCATCGTGTTGTCGAGATGCAGGGTGTTGAAGATCGCGTACTGCGGAATCGTCAGCAATGCCGCCGGCATGAGCATCGCGGCCATGATGATGCCGATGATGGTGCCCTTGCCGCGGAAGCTGAACTTCGCGGTCGCATAGCCGGCCATGACCGAGACAATCGTGCCGACCAGCGCCGAAACACCCGAGTAGAACAGCGAGTTGCCGACCCAGCGCCAGAAGTTGTCGCGCGTCCAGCCGAGCAGCGTGGCGTAGTTCGCCGCGATCGCGTCGGGCAGTTCGTTGAGCGGCACGGCGAAGCACAGGCCGTTCGAGCCAGTGAGCTGCGCCGGGCTCTTCGTGGAAGCGATGATCGCCCAGTAGATCGGGAACAGGAAATAGACCAGCGCGAACACGAGGATGACGATCGTCACGATCTTCGCGATCGGCTTCGGGCGCATCGAGCGCGGCAGGTCGTTCTCCATGCGCTCGCGCATGCGGTCGGCCTTCCTCTGTGCGCGCATCGGGTTGCGGAACCTGGCGCGGGTGGTGTCGATGAAGCTAAT
>ERZ808040.1632-NODE-1632-length-14527-cov-6.326644_pt1 | contig 14527 bp, 11 predicted proteins | sample MGYA00380191_ERZ808040 | MGnify/ENA primary metagenome ERZ808040 (study PRJEB31490, sample SAMN06133395) | mouse gut metagenome | isolation source: J6 | host: mice | place: China: Chengdu | collected 2015-05 ... | reverse complement strand
GATAAAACAGAAGCATAACCTGAAGTGGTGGAGGAACACGGCCGCAAAGGGGGCAATCTACTTTGTGCTGATCTGTGTGGGCTTTGTCTATCTGGAGCCGATCTTTGAGATGATAGCAAAGACGTTTATGTCATCGGCTGACATCATCGACCCTTCAGTTACATGGATACCGAAGAATCTGTCCCTGAACAATCTGCAGGTGGCGGGCACGGTACTGAAGGTGGGACCTACTCTGCGAAACACCATTCTCTGGTCCGGCGGCATGGCGCTGGCCCAGACGCTGGACTACGCCCCCCAGGCCATGGAGCCGCTCCTCACCGCTGCCGGCTATACCAGAGCCGACGGGGTATGGCAGAAGGAGGGGCGGCCGCTGGCGCTCACCTTTGTGGCCCCAAACAACAACGCCGACCGGCTGGCCGCGGCGGAGACGCTGGCCGCCAACCTGACCGACGCCGGCCTGGAGGTGGAGCTGCGGGCCCTGGCCTGGGACGATTACCTTCAGGCCCTGACGGCGGGGGAGTTCGACCTGTACCTGGGGGAGGTGCGGCTCACCGCCGACTTTGATCTCACCGCCTTCCTGACCCCCGGCGGCGCCCTCAACTACGGCAAGTACAGCGACGCCGAGGCGCTGAACCGCCTCAGCGCCTTCCGGGCCGCCGTGGGCCAGTGGCGGACGGAGCCGGCCCGGCAGCTCTATGAATATCTGGCCGGGCAGCCCCCCTTCGCGGTCATCTGCTTCAAGAACTGGTCCGTTTTGACCCAGTGGAGCCGGATCGACGGGCTGACGCCCACCCAGCAAAACATATTCCATCAATTTTCCGACTGGAAGATCACATAAGGGAGAGAAAGAGAGTATGGGGAACGTATTTCGCTGTTATGTGGAGAAGAAGCCCGGCTTTGCCGTGGAGGCGGAGCATCTGTTTGGAGAGCTGCGCCACACCCTGGGCCTGACGGGGCTGACCGGCGTGCGGGTGCTGCGCCGCTACGACGTGGAGGGGGTGGACGCGGCGGTCTATGCCGCCGCCCGCACCACCGTGCTCTCCGAGCCGCAGGTGGACGCCCTGTGGGATGAGGTCATGCCCGCCCCGGAGGGGGAGCACACCCTGCTCGCGGTGGAGGCCCTGCCCGGCCAGTACGACCAGCGGGCCGACTCCTGCGCCCAGTGCATCCAGATGATGCACGGCGGGGAGCGCCCCACCGTCCGCGCCGCCACCGTCTACGTGCTGGAGGGGGCCCTCACCACCCCGGAGGCGGCCAAGGCCCGGGGCTACCTCATCAACCCGGTGGAGAGCCGGGAGGCGGCGCTGGACAAGCCCGCCACCCTCCGCCAGGACTACCCCGTTCCCGCCGCCGTGCCCGTGCTGGATGGCTTCACCGCCTTGGACCGCGCGGGTCTGGAGGGCGTGCTGGCCCAGTACGCCCTGGCCATGGATCTGGCCGATCTCGCCTTCCTCCAGGCCTACTTCCGGGACGAGGAGGGCCGCGATCCCACCCTCACCGAGGTGCGGGTGGTGGACACCTACTGGTCGGATCACTGCCGCCACACCACCTTCTCCACCCACCTGGACGAGGTGGAGATCGCCGATGACAACGTAAAGGCCGCCTATGAGCGGTACCTGTCCGCCCGGGTGGAGGTCTACGGCGCGGAGAAGGCCGCCAAGCGGCCCCAGACCCTCATGGACATCGCCACCCTGGGCGCCAAGACCCTGAAAAAGCGGGGCCTGCTCCCCGAGCTGGACGAGAGCGAGGAGATCAACGCCTGCTCCATCCACGTCCCCGCCGTGGTGGACGGCGAGGAGCAGGACTGGCTGCTCATGTTCAAGAACGAGACCCACAACCACCCCACCGAGATCGAGCCCTTCGGCGGCGCGGCCACCTGCATCGGCGGCTGCATCCGGGACCCCCTGTCCGGCCGGGCCTACGTCCACCAGGCCATGCGGGTCACCGGCGGCGGCGACCCCACCGTTCCCCTCTCCGACACCCTGGAGGGCAAGCTGCCCCAGCGGAAGATCGCCCAGACCGCCGCGGCGGGCTACTCCTCCTACGGCAACCAGATCGGCCTGGCCACCGGCCACGTGGCCGAGCTGTACCACCCCGGGTACATCGCCAAGCGGCTGGAGTGCGGCGCGGTGGTCGCCGCCGCCCCCGCCAGCCACGTCCGCCGGGAGCGCCCCGCCCCCGGTGACGTCATCATCCTTTTAGGCGGGCGCACCGGCCGGGACGGCATCGGCGGGGCCACCGGGTCCTCCAAGAGCCACAACAAGAAGTCGCTGGCGACGATGGCCAGCGAGGTGCAGAAGGGCAACGCCCCCGAGGAGCGCAAGCTCCAGCGGTTCTTCCGCCGGGAGGATGTCTCCCGGATGATCAAGCGGTGCAACGACTTCGGCGCGGGAGGCGTGTCCGTGGCCATCGGCGAGCTGGCCGACGGCCTGGAGATCGACCTGGACGCGGTGCGCAAAAAGTACGACGGCCTGGACGGCACCGAGCTGGCCATCTCCGAGAGCCAGGAGCGCATGGCGGTGGTGGTGTCCCCCGAGGACGAGGAGCTGTTCATCGCCCTGGCGGAGTCGGCGGAAAATCTGGAGGCCTACCGCGTCGCCGTGGTCACCGAGAGCCCCCGGATGGTCATGACCTGGAAGGGCCAGGTCATCGCCAGCCTGAGCCGGGAGTTTTTGAACACCAACGGCGCGGTGAAGCACGCCCGGGTTTTTGTAGGGGGCGCTGACCCCAGCGCCCCGTGCCCCGGATCAAACGGGCCGGTGAGGACACCGGCCCCTACGTTGCGGGAGATGGCGGCCAGCCTGAAATGCGCCTCCCGCCGGGGGCTGGTGGAGCGGTTCGACGGCTCCATCGGCGCGGGGTCCGTGCTCATGCCCTTCGGCGGCGCGACCCAGACCACCCCCGCCCAGGCCATGGCGGCGCTGCTGCCCACCATGCCCGGCGAGGAGACCGACCAGGCCAGCGTCATGGCTTGGGGCTGCAACCCGGAGTGGCTGTCCGCAGACCCCTTCGCGGGGGCGCGGGCCAGCGTCACCCTTTCCCTGGCCAAGATCGTGGCGGCGGGGGCGGACTACCACGACGCCTACCTCACCATGCAGGAGTTCTTCGAGAAGCTGCGCAATGACCCCGCCCGCTGGGGCAAGCCCTTCGCCGCCCTGCTGGGGGCGCTGGACGCCCAGCTCAAATACGGCTGCGCCGCCATCGGCGGCAAGGACTCCATGTCCGGCTCCTTCCTGGACCTGGACGTGCCCCCCACCCTCATCTCCTTTGCCATCGCCCCCGTCAAGGCCGGGGAGGTGCTCTCCCCCGAGTTCAAGGAGGCGGGGCACCCGGTGTATGTGTTCGCGGGCGGTCCGAAGGACCAGTCCGCCTGGGACGCCTTCCACAAGCTCTGCCAGGAGGGCAAGGTCCGCGCCGCCTGGGCGGTGGAGCACAGCGTGGCCGAGGGCGTCATGAATATGTCCTTCGGCAACCGCATCGGCTTTGCCGCCGGCCCGGATATGCCTTTGGGCTGGTACGCCCCCGCCCAGGGCGCCATCATCGCCGAGCTGACCGAGGATGTGGACGCAGCGCTGGAGGGGGACCGGGTCATCCGCATCGGAACGACCACGGCCGAGCCGGTCATCAAGCTGTACCACAGCGGGGACTGGCCCAACTGCCCCAAGGGCGAGGACTCCGCCCCCATCGACGAGCTGCTGGCGCTGAACGAAAAGACCCTGGAGGAGGTCTACCCCACCAGGGCCGGGACCTCCGAGAAGGTGGAGCCCATCACCTGGGAGCGCCGCTCCCCCGCCGTGTTCGACGGTGAGATCGCCCGGCCCCGGGTGGTGATCCCCGTGTTCCCCGGCACCAACTGCGAGTACGACTCCGTCCGGGCCTGCCTGCGGGCCGGAATGGACGCGGAAACCGTGGTGATCCGCAACCTGACGCCTGAGAGCCTGGCCCAGTCCGCCCTGGAGCTGGAGCGGGCCATCAAGAACGCCCAGATTGTGTTCCTCCCCGGCGGCTTCTCCGGCGGCGACGAGCCGGAGGGCTCCGCCAAGCTGATCGTGTCCTTCTTCCGCAATCCCCGGCTCACCGACGCGGTCCACGACCTGCTCCGGCACCGGGACGGCCTGATGCTGGGCATCTGCAACGGCTTCCAGGCGCTGCTGAAACTGGGCCTGCTGCCCACGGGGGGCATCTCCCCGGTGGACGAAAACAGCCCCACCCTGACCTATAACCTCATTGGGCGGCACCAGAGCCGGTATGTCACCACCCGGGTGGCGTCGGTGAAGTCGCCGTGGATGCTGCTCAGCCATGTGGGCGACCTCCACACCGTCCCCGTGTCCCACGGCGAGGGCCGGTTTGTGGCCCCCCAGGCGGTGCTGGACCAGCTCATCGCCAACGGGCAGGTGGCTACCCAGTACGTGGACCAGAGCGGCGCGCCCTCCATGGACATCTCGGTGAACCCCAACGGCTCCATGCTGGCCATCGAGGGGGTGTTCTCCCCCGACGGCCGGGTGTTCGGCAAGATGGGCCACAGTGAACGGCGTGGGGAGTTTGTGGCGAAAAATATCCCGGGCGACAAGCTCCAGCCCATTTTTGACAGCGGCGCGCTGTACTTCCGCTGACGGAACAAGAACCGCCCCCGCCGGACTCCGGCGGGGGCGGTTTGTTTTGATTTCAGAAAACGGCGGGGGCCCAAAGCGTCAAGCTCCTTTTCGGTTCCTTTTTCTCTCGAGAAAAAGGAACTCACCCGTTGGGCTGGTTCACCGCGCCCACAAAGAGGGGCAGGCCGCTGTCCCCGGTGACGGCGAACAGGAAGGGCCGGTCCAGCACGAAGTCCACTTCCTCGTCGGGGGGCATGGCCGCGCCGCACTCCGCCATGATGACGGTGTAGGCCGCCGCCTCGCAGCCCTCCTCATCCACTTTCACCCGGGCGGCGTGCTTGGCCTGGGATACATAGATGGGGTCGCCGGTGGACGCCCCCAGGGGGTCGAAGTTGGAGACGGTGTAGTCGAACACGTCGGTGACGCCCAGCTCTTTCAGGCCCGCGATCAGGTCCAGGTCGGAGGACACGTCGAACTTGGGCATGGACAGGTTGATGTTGAGGAATTTCTGCCCGGTCCAGCCCTCCCGCGTCACCTTGCCGGTTTCGTCGTACTGGTCGTATTTGGGGGAGAGGAGGAAGTCCATGGCCTCGCCGCTCTGGAGCAGCTCATCCACAGAGCATTCCTCGTCGGGGAGGACCAGCCACATGGAGCCCCCGCGCTGGAACTGGAGCTGGACGGCGGTGAAGCTGTCCCCCCAGTAAAAGCTGCTCTCCAGGGTCTTGTGCATGAAGTCCGCGTCCACGCCGCCGGACGGGGTGTGGAAGGTATCCGTTTCGGTGCGCTCCTTGCTGAACTCGTTGTCCCAGGCGGCCTTGAAGTAGATGGTGGAGGCCAGGGCCAGCACCGTCTCCGGGGCCATCTCCAGCCCCTGGGCCTGTTCCGCCAGCAGGCCGTTGGTCTGGGCGTTGATCCAGTCCCGCAGGGCCTGGTTGTACTCCTCCGAGCCCATCGCGCCGGAGAAGGAGGAGGCGTAGTAGTGCTCCGCCAGGGCGTCCAGCGTCTTTTGGCTGTAGGTCATGCCGTCCCGCAGCCACAGGGAGTTGGCCAGCAGGGAGGTGACTGTCCCGTCGTCCCGGTAGTTGTCCCGCCACAGGGCGTACGCCCGGGTGCGCAGCGCGTCGATGGAGTCCACCCCCAGCAGGTTCAGAATCTGCGTCCGGCTGTTTTCCCCGGCGGTCTCCGCCAGCATGGACAGCGCCATATAGACGTTGATGGGGGAGTACACCCGGTTTTCCTCCCCGGCGCCGGAGAGGAACTGGGTGGAGGTGCTGGAAATGAAGCCGTCCAGCAGTCCGGTGTAGTCCGTGCCGGAACGCAGGGCCTTCCGGCTTGCGGACCAGGCGTCATAAGCCTCGTTATAGGCGCGGCTGGCCTTCTCCCAGGCGTCCTCGCCGTCGCCGATGTCGGAGTAGAAATCCTCGTCCTTGGGGTAGGGGGCCGTCTCCGGGGTGTCGGCCAGGGCCAGGGCGTGAACCTCATAGGACAGGGGCACGCCGTCGGGGCCGCAGGTCTCCCCCTCCCCCGGCGCGGACCGGAGCTGGGCCGGATTCAGGGTCACGTCCTCCTCCCCGCCTCCGGCGGCGGGGGGCTGTTCGTCCGAGACGGGGCCGTCCCCGCCGGCGGACAGGAGCATGGGCTCCCCAAAATTTCCACCGCCGGGCCACATGGCGATCCCTCCAATCAGCGCCGCCGCCAGCACCGCCGCCACCGCCCCCGTCCAGCGGGGGACGGAGCGGCTCCCGGCGGGCCGGGCGGCTTTTTCCTTCAAATCCTCGGGGGCGTGAATGCCCTCGTTTGCCTGCTTGTACCGCTTCATAGCTCTGCCTCCTTCAGCATATCCCGCAGGAGGGCCCGGCCCCGGCTGAGCTGGGACTTGACGGTGCCCTCCGGCACATCCAGCATGGCGGCCATCTCGGCCACCGACAGGCCCTCGAAGTAGTGCAGGTGGATGACGGCCCGGTATTTTCCGGGCAGGGAGAGCACCGCGCTGTATACCTCGCGGTAGTCGTCCTCCACGCCCACCTCCTCGGCGGTTTCCAACGGCACGGTGCGCCGCCGCCAGGGGGAGGACAGCACGCTTTTGGCCCGGTTCACCGTGCAGCGGATGAGCCACGCCTTGCGGTGCTCGTCGGACTGAAGCCGGTCCTCATGGCGGAAAAAGCGCAGAAAGACCTCCTGAAACACGTCCTCCGCGTCCGGGACGCTGGCGGTGCGGGCCAATGCCAGCCGCCATACCATATCGCCCCAGCGCTCCACCGCCTGGGTGCGCTGCTCCTGGGTCAAGGCCATCGCCTTCTTTCCTCCGCGCCTCGGCCGCGGCGCGGTTGTTGTGCCTGTCTGCTTATAACACCCCGGAGGAGGCGGAATCGTTGCGCCCGGGGCGAAAAAAGGCCCGCCGCGCCCGGCGGGCCTCCTGAATCATCCCTGAGGGGGCTGGGAACCCTGCCCGCCGCCGGAGCGGCGGCGGTGGTGGGGGCGGTAGCGCCGCTTGTGGCTCTGGCCCTCCTTGGCCTGGGCGGGCTGAGCCTGCTCCCGCTGGGGGGCGGACTGCGCCTGGCCGCCCTGCCGCTGGGGCTGCTGCCGGGACGAACTCTGCTGCCTGGCCTGGTTCTGCCCGCCCTTCCGGCCGCCCTGCTTCTGCCCCCGGTCGGACTGGCGCGGCTGGGCGTTCTCGCCCAGGTAGCGGTCCAGCACCTGGCTCAGGTCCGCGGGGGCCTCCGGCCGCCCGCCGGACCGGATGCGCTCCCCCTCGCCGGTGCGCAGCTTTTCCAGCTCCGTCTTGGGGGGCGGCTCATAGCCCTCGGGCCGGCGGCCCTTGCCGTGGCGGACCACCCGGATCTCCTCCGCCAGATAGCTCCTGGGCTGCTCCGTGGAGTCCTCCAGCCGCACCTTCACCTGCTCCTTCAGCAGGTTGACGGAGGACACCGTCCCCACCCCGTCGGGGCACTCCACAAAGGACTCCTGCTTGGGACAGCGCTTCACCGCGTCCTCATAGGCCCCCTGCTCGTACTTGAGGCAGCACATCAGCCGCCCGCAGGTGCCGGAGATCTTGGTGGGGTTCAGCGAGAGGTTCTGGGTCTTGGCCATTTTGATGGACACGGGCTGGAACTCGTCCAGGAACTGGGAGCAGCAGAAGGGCTTTCCGCAGATGCCGAAGCCGCCCAGCATCCGGGCCTCGTCCCGCACGCCAATCTGCCGCAGCTCGATGCGGGCCCGGAAGATGCCCGCCAGATCCTTCACCAGGGCGCGGAAGTCCACCCGCCCGTCGGAGGTGAAGAAAAACAGGATCTTGCTGCCGTCGAAGCTGTACTCCACCTGGACCAGCTTCATGTCCAGCCCGTGGCGGACCACCAGCTGCTGGCAGGTGCGCAGGGCCTCCTTCTCCTTGCCCCGGTTCTCCCGCACCTGCTTCTCGTCCTTCTCCGTGGCCAGCCGCACCACCGGGCGCAGGGGCTGCACCACCGACTCGTCCTCCACCAGGGTGTTGCGGGACACGCAGACCCCGTACTCCAGCCCCTTGCCCGTCTCCACAATGACGCTCTGCCCCTCGGCCACGGACAGGCCCGCCGGGTCGAAATAGTATTGCTTGCCGCCCGGCCGGAACCGGACGCTGATGATCTCCGTCATAATGCTTGTCCTCCGTATGCTTGCAGGTTCGGATGTTTCACGTGAAACATCCGTTTGTGTATCAGAATAACTGTGTCACAAGCCAGCCCAGGGTATGGCCCGCGCCGGGGCGGTAGACCGCGTTTTCCCGGCAGGCCTTGAGGGCCTGGAGCACCTGGGCGCCCCGCCGGGGATTTTGGGCCAGCCGGACGGAGATCCGGCCCTCCACCGCCGAGAGCAGGGCGGACAGCTGGTCCGCCTTGGGCTTGGACAGCTCCAGCTCCACCAGGGCCCGGGCGCAGGCCAGCTCGTCTCCCCCCAGCAGCAGCTCCGCCAGGTTGGACGCCTGGGCCAGCAGCGCCGGGTCGGGCTTCGGCTCCTCCGGGGGCAGGGCCAGCAGCTCACACCGGGAGCGCACCGTGTCCAGCAGCTTCCCGGGCTGCCCGGCGGACAGCAGGAAGGCGGCATAAGAGGGGCCCTCCTCCAGCACCTTCAGCAGGGCGTTCTGGGCGGCCGGATTCATGGCGTCCGCCGGGTCGATGACGTACACCTTCCGCAGGCCCTCGTTGGGGCGGATGTAGGCGTCCGCCCGCAGGGCGCGGATCTGGTCCACCGCGATCTCCTGCTTGCCGGGGGCGGGGCCGGTATGGGACACATCCGGGTGGATGTCCGCCAGTACCTTCCGGCAGGGGACGCACCGCCCGCAGGGAGGGCGCTCCCCCCGGCACAGGTAGGCGGCCGTCATCCGCTTGATCAGAGCGGCGCGGCTGTCCCCGCTCCCCCCGGTAATGAGGTAGGCGTGGGACAAGGGGTTGGGCAGGTCCATCCGATTCACTCCTCCCGGTGCTGGATCACGTCGCAGTCATCCCTATTATACCCTATTTCCGCCAAATAGGCCAGATGTTTTTTTTCAATGCGCTCCCCCGGGGCGATGACGGGCACGCCGGGGGGATAGGGGGCGATCTGTCCGGCGCACACCCGGCCCGCGCTGTCCGCCAGCGGGACCCGCTCCCGGGGGGCAAACAGGGCCTGCCGGGGGGTGAGGACCACGGGGGGCGGCTCCGGCGGGGGTGGGACGGAGGCGGGAGGCCCGGAGAGGCCGCTTTCTTCCAGCGCTCGCTCCAAGCGCTCCAGCTCCGCCGGCCCGTCGGCGCAGGTGAGGATGCACACCACATGGCCCCGGTCCGCCAGCTCGGGATAAATCCCCCGCGCCCGCAGGGCGTCCGCCAGGGCGAAGCCGTCCGGGCTGAACAGGGTGAGCCGTGCGGGGTCCAGGCTGAGGCCGTCCCGGGGCCGGAGGGCGGGCCTCCGGCTCCGCAGGCCGTCCAGCCGCTGGGCCGTCTCCCGGTACCGGGCCGTGCCCTTCCCCTCCATGTAGTCCCGGACCGCGTCCAGGGCGGACATCAGCACATAGGACGGCGACGAGGTGCCGTACACCGAACCCCACCGCTGAAGGTCCCCCAGCCCGAAGCTGTTGGCCAGCAGCAGGGCGGTCTGGCCGGGGGCGGGGAGGGTCTTGTGGGCGGACATCACCACCACGTCCGCCGCCCGATAGCCCTCGTACCCCAGAAAGGGCAGGTGGGCCCCGTGGGCCCCGTCCACCATCAGCTTTGCCCCGTGGGCCCGGCACACCCCGGCAATGGCGGGGACGTCCGACAACACACCGTAATAGGTGGGCGAGGTGATACACACTGTTTTGACCTCCGGGCGGGCGGACAGAGTTTTCTCCACCGCCTCCGGGGAGATGGGGCCCGCCACCCCCTCCTCTGTCAGCCAGGGCCGGGGGAGAAACACGGGCTTCAAATCCAGCAGGGCCAGGGCGTGGAAGGCGGAGCGGTGGCTCCCCCGGTCCAGCGCGACGGCCCCTCCCGCCCCCGCCAGCAGGGCCAGCCCCCCGTGGATTCCCTGGGTGGAGCCCCCGGTGAGAAACAGGCAGGAGTCAAAGCCCAGCCGCGCCGCCCAGAGGTCCTCCGCCGCCCGGATGGCGTCGGGCTCCCCGCCGTACAGGTCGCCGGTGTGGCCGTTTTCCGTGAAGTCCAGCGCCGACGGCCAGGGGAAGCCCTCCGGCAGGGAAAAACCGTGGTGCCCGGGCATATCCAGTCGCAGGGGGCGGGCCTCCGCCAGCCCCCGCAGCGCGTCATACAGCGGTGTGGGCATGGGTCAGCGGCCCTCCAGAAAGGCGTGGGCCTTTTGAAGGGTGTCCCGGTCGGAGGCGTGGGTCAGCGCCGCCAGCGCCTCGCCGAAGGGCAGAAAGCGGATGGCCGCCACCTCCTCGGGCTGGCAGACCGGCTCCCCGCCGGACAGGCGGGCCAGGAAGAACACCACGTCCTTCACCCGGCCGGGCCGGGGGGAGTAGGTGATGACCTCCCGGAAGCCGTCCACAAAGTCCACCGTCAGGCCCGTCTCCTCCATGATCTCCCGCACCGCCGTCTCGTGTTCTGTCTCGTCCCCCTCCACGTGGCCCTTGCACAGGGTGGTGTGGCCCAGGGTGCTGGTGAGAATCAGATAATTACGGCCGGTATTTTCTCCGCGGAAAATTACCGCGCCGCAGCTTTTTTCCCGTTTCATGCAATCAGTCCTTGTCTGTGAATTCCTTCAGCTCTTCCAAAAACTCCTGGCAGTCCTCCTCCGTCCAATAGAAGGTCAGCTCCTCTTCGGTGTACTCCTGCCCCGAGGTGTCCATGAAACGCTCCCCCACGTCATAGCCCAGCCGGTTCAGCACCGCCTGGGCGAACTCCCGGAAGAACATCCCGATCCCCGTAATCACGTTCCCGTCCTCCACCACCGGGCGGTGGACAAAATGGGCGGTGTCGATGAAGGGGAACGTCTCCGCCATCTGCATGAAGAATCCGGCGGTGAAATCCCGCCCCTCCAGCAGGCCCGCCCTGGACAGCAGGGCGGGGGCGGAGGAGATGGCGGCGAACAGGGTGTCCGCCCCCTTTCCCCGGCGGAGAAAGGCGGTCAATTTTTCGTCGAACAGGGCGGGCAGGGGGTTGACGGTGCCGGGGAGGATGATACAGGCGTAGCCGGCGGGGTCCGCCTGATCCACCGTCCTGTTTGGAGTAACTTGAAAGCCCTCCTCGCTGAAATAGGGCCTGTGTTCGCTGGCGATGATGTCGATCTTCTCCCCAAACCACACCGTCAGGGCGGAGGTGAGGCAGGTGATCTCCTGGAGGGAGAAGTGGGGGTAGATCAGCACGGCGTATTTCCGCTGTTCCATGGCGTTCTCCTTTACAAATCTCCATGCTCCTTGGCATAGGCGTCCAGTTCCGGGGTGCGGGACCAGTACCGGGCCCCCCAGCGCTCAAAGCTCCACTGGTCCATGTAGGGGTTGCACTCGTAGTCCACATAGTAGAGCGTGTCTCCGCCGGGAATGAAGTTGGTGGGGAACCAGTCGATGTTCCACCCCGCCCCCCGGAGGGTTTGGGACAGGGCCCGGACCCGCTCCCGGTGCCAGGGCTCCACGGCGTCCCGCAGAACCAGCCGGTAGACCGTCTCCCCGGGGAGGTATTCCTTCAGCAGGCGCTCCCCCGCCCGGTCCGCGTCCAGCAGCCGGGGCATGGGAATCCCCAGGGCGGACAGGATCTCATAATCCCGCAGCTCGGCGGCCAGCTTGTCCCCGAACTGGTAGTAATCGCAGGGCTCGTGGTGGATCTGCTTCAGCGCATAGCGCACCCCGCCCCGCTCCGTCAGCCAGGTATAGCCCCCCTTGCCCTTCCCCAGCAGGCGCAGAAGGGGGTACGCCCGCCCGTTGACGGTGAGGGTCTCCGGCGTATCCATGGTCAGTCCTCGTCCGTCTCGTCCCCGGCCAGCTCCAGAAGCCGCATTCCGGCGGTGCCCGTCACCGGCAGGGAGAACACGATGGATTTGGCGTCGGTGCTCATCCCCGCCTTGTCCATGATGGCCCGCATGATGCGGTTCTTGGTGGCGGTTTTCACCACGATGAACACCATCTCCTTCTCGTTCACCAGGGAGAAGCCCAGGAACTTCTCCGCCCGCTCCATGCCGGTGCCCTTGGCGTGGAGGACGGTGCCGCCCCCCGCCTGCTCCTCCCGGGCGGCGTCCATGATCAGCTCGGTGTGGCCCTGGTTGGCGATGACCACCAGCAGCTCATATCTGGTATCCTTCAAAACGCTCTCCTCCCCCGCTTGGAAATCCTGGCCCTCGGTGAGGAAGGCCAGGGGCTTTTTTCCCCCGATGCTGCTCAGCGGCACGATGAAGGCGATGCCCGTGCCGGGCACGTCGATGCGCAGCTCCCGCTGCATGGCGGACTTCACCGCCCGCCAGGAGGACCGGGTCACCACCGAAAAGGTGACCACCTTCTCCGATTTCTCCAGCCCGAAGTAGTCCAGCAGCTGGCTGCCCGCCGTGCCCTGGCCCAGAGTGCTCAGGGTGACGGCCACATTGTGGCGCGCAAACAGGGCCAGAAACTGCCGGGCGGAGCCCCGGGGCGCGATGGCGATCATCAAATACAGCTCGTTCATATAGGCCTCCCTTCCAGTCAGGGGCCTTCCTTTCTTCTTTGAAAAGAAAAAAGGAAGCGAAAAAAGAAACTTCAGACTGCTTCTGCCGAAAAAATCAATTGAAATTTATCTATTGTTATGCGGGTTATATAAAATGTTCTCTATGGAGGTTTCTACCGTGCCATACTGTGTTATGTACGGAATGGTTTTGACATACTCAAAGCCACACTTTTGAATCACTCTTGCCGACTGCTTGTTCCTCTCGAAGTGTCCTGCAATGATAAAGTCAAGATTTTCAGCTTCAAACAGGTACCGAATCACAGCTTTTACCGCCTCAGGCATGAGGCCATGCCCCCAGTGTTCTTTTGACAGGACATAACCAATCTCTCTGCCCTTGGACAACGTCAGTTCAGGATAGTACTCTTCGTTATAATCCACCAATCCGCAAGAGCCAATAACCCTTCCCTGATATTCCAGCGCAAAGGTCTTCTTGCTTGAGATAAACCGATCCAGTCTTTTACGGGATTCCTCGATGCTTTTATGGGGCGGCCACCCCGCCATCTGTCCAACACCGTCAACACTTGCATACGCGAAGAGATCCTCCAAGTCAGATTCTCTCCAAGACCGTAAAACTAAGCGTTCTGTATTCAAAATAATGCCGCTGATGTCAATCGGTTTATTCACAGCTTGTTTTCTCCTTCTCACCACAAAAAATTCCGATTTGGCGCTTGCACGCTGCGTTTCAGTCTTGTGTACTTCTTGTGCGCCAAGCGCCGCCCGAACCTCTGAAACCATTGCAACGCAAGGAGTTTGGGCGACTGACATCTTTCACGTTCAAGAAAAAGAATGAACGACAATACTCGGCGGTTACAGCTCGATAATGGCGTCGTCGTCCAGATCGTCGAAGGCCGGCGCGGCGGCCCGGTGGACCTTGGCGGCGGACTTCTGGCGGAGCTGGTAGACCACGCCCAGCACCTGGATGGCGATCAGAGGCGTCATGGCCACCATGGCCACCACCCCGAAGGCGTCGGTGACGATGTCGCCCCCCACCGCCGCGCAGGCCCCCTGGGCAAAGGGCAGCAGGAAGGCCGCGGTCATGGGGCCGGAGGCCACGCCGCCGGAGTCGAAGGCGATGGCGGTAAAGATCCTGGGCACGAAGAAGGACAGGACGATGGCGGCGGCATATCCGGGGATGAGGAACCACAAAATGGAGATCCCGGTGAGCACCCGGACCATGGCCAGCCCGATGGACGCCGCCACGCCCAGGGACAGGGCGGCCCCCATGGCTGTGCTGGAGACGGCCCCGTCGGTGATCTCCTCCACCTGCTTGTTCAGCACGTAGACGGCGGGCTCCGCCTTGACGATGAAATAGCCGATGGCCATGCCCACCGGCACCACGATCCAGCGCCAGGGGAGCCGGGCCATCACCTGCCCTAAGTAATTGCCCGCGGGCATAAAGCCCACGTTGGCCCCGGTGAGAAACAGCACCAGGCCCACATAGGTGTACACCAGCCCCACCCCGATCTTCTTCAGCGTCCGGGGGGACAGCTTTAAAGCCGCCGCCTGGAAGATGCCGAACAGCGCCGTGATGGGCAGCAGCGACACCGCGATCTCCTTCATATAGGTGGGCAGGCCGCTGCGGAACAGCGCCCACAGCTCCACGGAGTCGGCGATCTCCGGCAGCACCGGGGGCGTGTACGCCCCGTCCTCCGGCCGGAAGATCATCCCTAGCACCAGCACCGCCAGAATGGGGCCGATGGAGCACAGCGACACCAGGCCGAAGCTGTCCGCGGCGGCCCGGCGGTCGCTGCGGATGGCGGAGATGCCCACGCCCAGCGCCATGATGAAGGGCACCGTCATGGG
>ERZ808040.1630-NODE-1630-length-14548-cov-3.675420_pt1 | contig 14548 bp, 12 predicted proteins | sample MGYA00380191_ERZ808040 | MGnify/ENA primary metagenome ERZ808040 (study PRJEB31490, sample SAMN06133395) | mouse gut metagenome | isolation source: J6 | host: mice | place: China: Chengdu | collected 2015-05 ... | reverse complement strand
AACAAACTAATCATCAACAAATTAGCTGCCATAAACAAGCCTTGAATATTGTACGCTGCTTCGCCATATAATACAACTGCAGTCCAGAAAAAAAGCATCCACCAAAATAACATTACTAATAAATCTGCCCCCAAATATGTTAAAGCTAACAACTCTGTGCGGACTGGCGCTGCCTGGTGCCTCATAAATAATTCTGTATCCGATGTTACTGATGTTACTGCACTAATTGTCAGCATTACTAGGACCATAAGGACTAACACAGCATACCTATAGTAAATAAAAATTGTTTGATGGTTTTCCCCACCCATATCGGCTGCTAAAAACAAAAATAGAAAAAAAATACCTAAATAAATACTATATAACCAAACCTGTTTTTTTAATATCCGCATATAAAGATCAAATAGTTTCATTGGCAGTAAGCTCCTTACCCGTTATTTCTAAATAGACATCATTTAATGTTGGGCGTTCTGAATATACACTCCCTATTGACACATCCTTTTCTTGTAAAAAATTTAAAATATTTACTAAATTATGTTTTCCATTCCTGGACTTTAACGTTAATTGTCCACTATAATAAGATACATCACATACATTAGGCAACGTTTTTAACTCTTCTAGGACCTCATTATTTAGATGCCATGTCTCAACAGTAATCTTTTCCCCAATCCCTATTATTTCTTTTAATTCTTCCTTTGTCCCTTGTGCAATTACTTTTCCCCGATCAAGCATATATATCTTTCCTGAAAGGATTTCTACATCTTCTGCATTTCTTGTTGTATATAATACAGTTGTGCCTTTTTGGTTTAATTCAATAATTTTCTCCCGGATTACATGTTTTCCTAATAAATCCCCATCACTAACTGGATCATCCAATAATAAAAGCTTTGGCTTATGTGCGATGCCACAAGCAAAATTCAGCCTTTTTAAAAGATTTTCATTTAATTGCCGCGGATAGAACTTCCAAAAATCCCGCAGCCCCATCCACTCTATTGTCTCTTCTGCACTGCTTGTCCTCTGCTTTCTATCCTTTATATATAAACCACAAAAATATTCGATATTCTCATATACTGTTAATTCACGATAAAGAATAGGCTCTTGTGGTACAAACCCAGTTTCCCGCTTTACTTGGGCCACAAACTCTGGTTTTTTTCCAAATAATTCAATTTCCCCCTTATTTACCTTTGTCAATCCAAGGACAGCCTTTATAATTGTACTTTTCCCACAGCCCCCGGGGCCAAATATCCCAGCTATCTCTCCCTCTTCCAAGGAAAGGTTTATATGATCCACCACATTGATATTCTTATATCTTTTTACCAAGTTTTGTATCCGAATTACCATAGTTTCCCTCATTTCTATGTTACCTTGTATATGTATGGCATACTATATGCTTTTTTAATAGTGTACCTTATTTTTTGCCAGGAATATAGTGATTTCTGTCCCCTTCTGCTTATTTTTTATATGACATTTGTCACCATGGAAAATGCTTTCCATCAGCCTTAAAATATGTTACAATAATGTGCAATTGAAGGGAGCGCCTGTTATGGAAAAACTATATGACAAATTAATCTTATTTTTATGTTGTACTATTTTTTTAATTTCATACAACCTTTCCCTATACACCATTCTTCCCGTTATTGTAGTTATCTCGCTTAATTCACTTATGACTTATTTTGACAATAATGCACTTAACATTTTTTCGTACTTATGTTATGTAGGCTTATGTATCCTTTCACCAAACTTTATCTGTTTTCTTCCTATTATGTGTTATGATATGGTAGGAGAACCTTATCGCTATGTTATTTATTTTGCTATTTTTGCATCTGCAAATGCCCTACATTCCTTTCCGCCATTAACCATTCTAATTCTTATGCTCCTTACCGTGCTTGCTTGGCTCCTCAAAAAAAGGACACTTGCCCTAACCCAAGCAAAACAAGATTACTTTTCTTTACGGGATGAAATGATGGAAAAAGCAGAAATGCTTCAAATACAAAATAGAGATTTACTAGAAAAACAAGACTATGAAATTAGCAATGCCACTTTAAACGAAAGAAATAGGATTGCTAGGGAAATCCATGATACAGTTGGGCATTTACTCTCCAGTTCTATTTTACAAATAGGTGCTTTGCTTGCTATATGCAAAGATGATTCTATAAAAGAAAACCTTACTAATATTAAAAATACTTTATCTACTGGAATGGACAGCATCCGTTCTAGTATCCACAATATCCATGAAGATTCTTTAGATTTACAAGATAAATTAATGGAACTTACCCGTAACTTCACCTTTTGTAAAACAGCTTTCTCCTACCATGTCAACCATGATTTCCCTATGAAAGCCAAATACTCCATTTTATTTATTGTAAAAGAAGCCTTATCCAATGTAATGAAACATTCCAATGCCACTCTGGTTAGTATTACTGTTTCTGAGTTACCAGGCATATACCAAATTATTATTCACGACAATGGCACTACTTCACAAGGGAACCGCCACGACTCCTCTGGTATGGGCCTGCAAAGCATGATAGAACGCGTTAATACACTTGGCGGGAATTTTTATACAGATACTAGGGATGGTTTCAAAATTTTTATTTCTCTCCCCAAGGAAACCATATCCTAACTACTTTTACTTTAGAAAGGAACATAAAATGAATATTATTTTGATTGATGATGACAAATTGGTCTGTAGTGCCTTAAAAACTATTTTAGAAAGTGATCCCGATTTCCATGTGCCTGTAATCGGGCACAATGGGGCAGAAGCTATTACACTTTATGCTAAGCACCGCCCCGACTTACTCCTTATGGATATCCGTATGGCTGGCATGACTGGCATTGATGCTGGAGAAACGATTTTAAAACAATTCCCCCATGCCCGTATCCTTTATTTAACTACCTTTGCAGATAATGAATATATTATAAAAGCATTAAAAATTGGTGCAAAAGGCTATATTTTAAAACAAAATTTTGAAAGTATTATTCCTGCCATTAAAGCTGTGGCAAGCGGGCAAAGTGTATTTGGAGATGAAATTGTCTCTAAGCTCCCCAATATGAGCTGGACACCTGCTACTTCCTTAGATGGTTTTGATCTTACTGAACGGGAAATTGAAATTATCAAAAATGTAGCAGAAGGGTTAAGCAATAAGGAAATTGCTAGCCTTCTTTTTCTAAGTGAAGGCACAGTCCGTAATTATATTAGTACCATTTTAGAAAAACTGGCGCTCCGCGACCGTACACAGCTTGCCATCTTTTACTATAAGCATCAATAGAATAGAAAGAAAAAGGGATTGCTGCCAAATACAACAATCCCCTTTTCTTATATTTCTTCTTCCTCTTCTGGATATTCTGTTTCTTCTTCTATTAAATCAATTGTTTCTTCTTCCTCTTCTAAAGATTCCATTAATCCTGCTGCCATTAAACTTTCCGTTGTTCTATAGGCTGGCTCTGCCTGCACAGGTTTTGCTGGCATATCATCAAAATCATCGGAAAAATTTACCTCCTCATCAAACTCAGAAGAGTCTGTGTCTAACTTAACAGAACGATACCGCTTCATACCTGTACCAGCAGGAATTAATTGGCCGATAATAACATTTTCTTTTAACCCAATTAATGGATCTGCCTTTCCGTTAATCGCTGCTTCTGTTAAAACCTTTGTTGTTTCTTGGAAGGAAGCTGCAGACAAGAAAGAATTTGTTGCAAGGGATGCCTTTGTAATACCAAGCATTACTTGTTTTCCTTCAATTGGTTTTTTCCCTTCTGCAATCAGCCTTTCATTTTCTTCATTGTAATCTAATACATCCATAGATGTGCCTGGAAGGAAATCACTATCCCCGCCTTCTTCTACGCGGATCTTTTTAAGCATCTGGCGTACAATTACTTCTATATGCTTATCATTAATTTCTACGCCTTGTAAACGGTAAACACGTTGTACTTCTTGGATCATATAATCTTGTACGGCACGGACGCCTTTTATTTTCAATATATCATGTGGGTTCACGCTACCTTCTGTCAACTCGTCCCCTGCTTCCAATATAGCCCCATCCTGTATCTTAATCCTAGAACCATATGGAATTAAATATGACTTTGAATTTCCAGTTTCCCGATCCGTAATAATAATTTCTCGTTTTTTCTTTGTATCCTTAAAAACTGCTGTACCGCCAAACTCAGCTATAATTGCAAGCCCCTTTGGCTTCCTTGCCTCAAAAAGTTCTTCTACTCTTGGAAGACCTTGGGTAATATCATCTCCTGCCACACCGCCTGTATGGAAAGTACGCATGGTAAGCTGTGTGCCTGGTTCACCAATGGATTGCGCTGCAATAATGCCAACTGCCTCGCCTACCTGTACGGCCTGCCCAGTAGCCATATTTGCACCATAACATTTTGCACAAACCCCTAAATGGGCCTTACAAGTAAGAATTGTACGGATTTTCACTGATTCTACACCAGTCCCTACTACTTTTACTGCACGTTTTGGCGTAATCATATGGTTTGCTTTTACTAATATTTCTCCTGTCTGTGGATCTTTAATATCCTCTGAAGCATACCGTCCCGTAATTCTATCTTCTAGGCTTTCAATAGTCTCACGCCCATCCATAAATGCCTTAACTTCCATTCCCGGGATTTCATCTTTGCCTTCACAGCAATCTACCTCACGGATAATTAAATCCTGGGATACATCTACCAAACGTCTTGTTAAATAACCCGAATCGGCTGTACGTAAAGCAGTATCAGACAAACCTTTACGTGCACCATGTGCAGAAATAAAGTACTCCAATACATCAAGCCCTTCACGGAAATTAGACTTAATAGGAAGCTCTATGGTACGCCCTGTTGTATCAGCCATTAACCCACGCATACCTGCAAGCTGTTTAATCTGTTTATCAGAACCACGGGCACCAGAATCTGCCATCATATAGATATTATTATATTTATCCAGCCCTGAAAGCAATGCCTCTGTAATTTCATCATCTGCATTTTTCCAGGTTTCAATTACTTCTTTATAACGTTCTTCTTCTGTAATAAACCCACGGCGGAAATTCTTTGTAATGGATTCAATTGTTTTCTCTGCATTAGCCAAAATTGTTTTCTTTTTCTCTGGCACGGTCATATCAGAAATAGATACCGTCATTGCCGCCCTAGTGGAATACTTATACCCCATGGCTTTAATATCATCTAGCACTTCTGCTGTCCTAGTAGCACCATGTGTATTAATTACCTTTTCCAAAATCTTCTTTAATTGCTTTTTATCTGCATGGAAATCAACTTCCAAAAGCAGCTCATTGCCTGGAATACTTCTATCTACAAAACCCAAATCCTGTGGAAGTATTTCATTAAAGATAAAACGCCCTACTGTAGATTCTACAATACCAGATAAGACCCTTCCATCTGGCATTGTCTTTGTACAACGTACTTTAATCTTGGCATGAAGAGTAATCACTTTATTTTCATAAGCCAAAATTGCTTCATTTACATTTTTAAAGAACTTCCCTTCTCCTTTGGCGCCTGGCCTCTCTTGGGTTAAATAATAAATACCAAGTACCATATCTTGGGATGGCACGGCAACTGGCGCACCATCAGAAGGCTTTAAAAGGTTATTTGGGGATAATAACAGGAACCGACATTCTGCCTGTGCCTCTACTGATAATGGCAAATGTACTGCCATCTGGTCCCCATCAAAGTCGGCATTAAATGCCGTACATACCAAAGGATGGAGCTTAATTGCTTTTCCTTCTACTAATATTGGCTCAAATGCCTGGATACCAAGCCTGTGCAGAGTAGGGGCACGGTTTAACATAACAGGATGCTCTTTAATAACGCCCTCTAGCACATCCCATACTTCCTTTTCTACCCTGTCTACCATTTTCTTTGCGCTCTTAATATTATGGGCTGTCCCATTTGCTACCAGTTCTTTCATAACAAATGGCTTAAATAACTCTATTGCCATTTCTTTTGGTAAACCACACTGGTAAATCTTTAATTCCGGCCCTACTACAATAACAGAACGCCCAGAATAATCTACACGTTTCCCTAACAAGTTCTGGCGGAAACGCCCCTGCTTCCCTTTCAACATATCAGATAAAGATTTTAAAGCACGGTTTCCAGGACCTGTTACTGGCCTTCCTCTTCTACCATTGTCAATTAACGCATCTACGGCTTCCTGCAGCATACGTTTTTCATTACGGACAATAATTTCTGGCGCCCCTAATTCTAAAAGCCTTGCTAAACGGTTATTCCTATTAATAATCCTTCTATATAAATCATTTAAGTCAGATGTTGCAAAACGTCCGCCATCTAACTGTACCATAGGCCGGATGTCCGGCGGAATTACTGGGATTACAGTAAGGATCATCCACTCTGGCTTATTCCCAGATAACCGGAATGCTTCTACTACTTCCAGCCTTTTAATAATCCTTGCCCTTTTCTGCCCACTGGATTCTCTTAATCCTTTTTTTAGTTCTTCTGCATCCTTTTCTAAATCAATGGCCTGCAAAAGTTCCATAATTGCCTCTGCACCCATTCCAACACGGAAACGGCTGCCCCATTTTTCATAAGCATCCCGGAATTCTTTTTCAGACAATACTTGTTTATATTGTAAATCTGTATCACCTTTATCTAATACAATATAAGATGCAAAATATAATACCTTCTCTAAAGTTCTTGGAGATAAATCCAAAATCAGCCCCATACGGCTTGGAATCCCTTTAAAATACCAAATATGGGATACAGGTGCTGCAAGCTGGATATGCCCCATACGTTCACGTCTTACACTTGCTTTTGTCACTTCAACGCCACATCGGTCACAAATAACACCCTTATAACGGATTTTCTTATATTTGCCGCAATGACATTCCCAGTCTTTGCTTGGCCCGAATATTTTTTCACAAAACAGACCATCTTTTTCCGGCTTCAATGTCCTATAATTAATAGTCTCTGGCTTTAAAACCTCTCCACGTGACCATTGCAGGATTTTCTCCGGCGAAGCCAGCCCAATCTTTATTTTATCAAACGTCATTGACTCATATGCTGCTTCATTTACTGTTGTTTCCGGCATGAATGACACTCCCTTCTATAATCCAATCCTTTTATTCCTCATCCATTTCGTCTTCTAATTCCAGGTAATCGTCATCCTCTTCACCCTCATATTCTTCATCAGAATTTATTAATTCTTCATCATCAAATTCCTGCCTCATAAATCCCATGGATGCATAGGATTCTCTGTCATTATCTGTAAAGCGCTTGTCACCCTCAATAATAGAATGTATGTCTGTATCTGTATAATCAATATTTTCCATAAGCTCCACTTCTGTGTCATCTTCCCGCAATACTTTGACATCCAAAGCGAGAGCCTGCAATTCTTTTAATAATACCTTAAAGGACTCTGGAATACCTGGCTCAGGGATATTGTCCCCTTTAATAATTGCCTCATAGGTTTTTACACGGCCAACAATATCATCTGATTTTACCGTTAAAATCTCTTGTAAGGTATAAGATGCCCCATATGCTTCTAGTGCCCATACTTCCATTTCGCCAAAACGCTGCCCGCCAAATTGTGCCTTGCCACCTAATGGCTGCTGTGTTACCAACGAATATGGCCCAGTAGAACGTGCATGGATCTTATCATCAACCAGATGATGCAGTTTTAGATAGTGCATATGCCCAATGGTTACAGGGCTGTCAAAATACTCCCCTGTCCTTCCATCACGGAGCCTTACCTTGCCGTCTCTCGAAATTGGCACGCCTTTCCAAAGAGCACGGTGATCCAAATTCTGCTCTAAATATTCCAATACCTCTGGAAGCAATTCCTCGCCGTGTTTCTCTTTAAATTCATCCCATTCCAGGTTTACATAGTCATTTGCTAAATCTAAGGTATCCATAATATCAAATTCATTTGCCCCGTCAAATACTGGTGTTGCAATATTAAAGCCAAGTGCTTTAGCTGCAAGGCTTAAGTGTATCTCTAACACCTGTCCAATATTCATACGGGAAGGCACGCCCAACGGATTTAACACAATATCCAATGGCCTGCCATTTGGTAAAAATGGCATATCTTCTACAGGAAGAATCCTGGAAACAACACCTTTATTCCCATGGCGGCCTGCCATCTTATCACCAACAGAAATTTTTCTTTTTTGTGCAATATAAATACGCACAGTCTGGTTTACCCCTGGTGGCAGTTCATCGCCATTTTCCCTTGTAAATACTTTAGCATCTACAATAATGCCATATTCCCCATGAGGTACTTTTAAAGATGTATCACGTACTTCCCTAGCCTTCTCGCCAAAAATAGCCCGCAGCAAACGTTCTTCCGCTGTTAGTTCTGTTTCACCTTTTGGCGTTACTTTACCAACTAAAATATCCCCTGCGCGTACTTCCGCGCCAATACGGATAATCCCTCTTTCATCCAAATCTTTTAAAGCATCATCGCCCACGCCTGGGACATCTCTGGTAATTTCCTCTGCCCCTAGCTTGGTATCCCTAGCTTCTGCCTCATATTCTTCAATATGGACTGATGTATAAACATCATCCATCACTAATCTTTCACTTAATAATACCGCATCTTCGTAATTATAACCTTCCCAGGTCATAAACCCAATTAACGGGTTCTTTCCAAGTGCAATCTCTCCCTTATCGGTAGATGCCCCATCTGCAATAACCTGTCCTTGTTCTACATGTTCACCACGGAATACAATTGGCTTTTGGTTATAACAGTTAGACTGGTTGCTACGCAGGAATTTAATTAGCTTATATGTCTCCCTGCTGCCATCATTATCATACTTAATTGTAATTTCCTTAGAAGTAGACCGTTCTACTATGCCTGCACGTTTTGCCACCACACAGACGCCCGAATCCACGGCTGCCTTTGCTTCAATGCCTGTTCCAACAACAGGGGCTTCTGTTGTAAGAAGCGGAACTGCCTGGCGCTGCATATTAGAACCCATTAACGCACGGTTTGCATCGTCATTTTCTAGGAATGGTATCATAGATGTCGCTACAGAAAACACCATTTTAGGTGAGACATCCATTAAATCTATCTTATGTTTTTCAAATTGGGACGTTTCTTCCCTATAACGCCCTGATACACTATTATGCTCGAAATGGCCTTCCTCATCTAATGGCTCATTTGCCTGTGCTACAATATAATTATCCTCTTCATCTGCTGTTAAATATACTACGTCATCTGTTACTACTGGATTTTTTGGATCTGTCTTATCTACTTTACGGTAAGGCGCTTCCACAAAACCATACTCATTAATCCTTGCATAACATGCAAGTGAATTAATTAAACCAATATTTGGACCTTCTGGCGTCTCAATAGGGCACATTCTTCCATAATGTGTATAATGGACATCACGTACCTCAAACCCAGCACGATCCCTTGATAATCCCCCAGGGCCCAATGCTGACAAACGCCTTTTATGGGTAAGCTCACCCAATGGATTATTCTGGTCCATAAACTGTGACAACTGGGAGCTTCCAAAAAACTCCTTTACTGCAGCTGTTACAGGCTTTATATTAATTAAGGATTGTGGTGATACTCCATCCAAATCCTGTGTTGTCATTCGCTCCCGGACCACACGTTCCATTCTAGACAAACCAATCCTATATTGGTTCTGCAATAATTCCCCAACTGCACGGATTCGCCTGTTCCCCAAATGATCAATATCATCTGATGTCCCAATGCCTGCCTCTAAGTGCATATTATAATTAATAGAAGCAATAATATCTTCCTTAGTAATATGTTTTGGTATTAAATCTGCAATATCCCTTTTAATTGCTTCTTTAATTGCGTCTATATCACCAGCATTATCCTTTAAAATCCCTTCCAAAACTGGATAAAATACGTTTTCTGTCACCCCTAGTTCTTTTGGGTTACACTCTACATACTTCGTTATGTCAACCATCATATTGGAAAGGACCTTTACGTTTCTTTCTTCTGTTTGGATCCAAACAGAAGGTACAGCAGCATTCTGGATATCTTCTGCTAAAGATGCTGTTACTGTTGTCCCTTTTTCTACCAGGACTTCCCCTGTTGTAGGGTCTATTACATCTTCTGCCAGCACTTTGCCTGCGATCCTATTCTTAAAATGCAATTTTTTATTAAACTTATAACGCCCTACCTTCGCCAAATCATATCTTCTTGGATCAAAAAACATAGAAGTAATCAGGCTTTCTGCACTATCTACAGAAAGTGGCTCACCAGGACGTATCTTTTTATATAATTCAAGTAAACCATCTTGATAATTATCAGATGTATCTTTCCCAAAACTTGCTACAATCTTTGGCTCTTCTCCAAATAATTCCAATATCTCTGTATTTGTCCCATATCCCAATGCACGGACTAAAACCGTAACAGGCACTTTCCTAGTCCGATCCACCCGTACATAAAAAACATCATTAGAATCCGTTTCATATTCCAGCCATGCGCCCCTATTAGGGATAACTGTACAGGAATATAACGTCTTTCCAATTTTGTCATGGGCAATTCCATAATAAATACCAGGGGAACGTACAAGCTGGCTTACAATTACACGTTCAGCTCCATTGATGACAAATGTGCCTGTCGCAGTCATTAATGGCAAATCACCCATGAAAATCTCGTGTTCATTTATCTCATCTTTTTCTTTGTTGTAAAGCCTTACTCTTACCTTCAAAGGTGCAGCGTAGGTAGCATCTCTTTCTTTACACTCTTCAATAGAATACTTCACATCATCTTCACATAGAACAAAATCTACAAATTCCAAGCTTAGATGTCCGCTGTAATCTGCAATTGGAGAGATATCTTCGAAAACTTCCCTGAGCCCTTCATCCAGGAACCACTCGTAAGAATCCTTTTGGATCTCAATCAGGTTTGGCATATCAAGAACCTCTTTTTGTCTTGCATAGCTCATACGCATACTCTTACCGGATTTCACTGGACGTATTCTGTTTTTCTCCATTTTGACGTTTCACCCCTTGTCTTTTTATCAAGAACCTACCTGTGTGGTTGAACACAATAGGTATATGTCACCACAATAAGTGCATTTTACATGGTAACACATTCCAGTCAATATGTCAAGCAAAAAATATGGTTTTGCGCAACCGGGCACCCGTCCCCTAATGTCCGCCAAGCTGCTTGCACATTTTATTTAAGTGCCCATGTGCATATAAAAAAAGCCACAAACTTATTTGTTTATGGCTCTTTTTATACAGAATTAGCAGTCTTATAATTACTTTAATGTAACCTTTGCCCCTACTTCTTCTAATTTCTTCTTGATTTCTTCTGCTTCGTCTTTGCTTGCGCCAGCCTTTACTACCTTTGGTGCACCATCTACTACTTCTTTTGCTTCCTTTAAGCCTAAACCAGTAGCTTCACGTACTACCTTAATAACTTTAACCTTTTCAGAACCAACCTCTGTTAATTCTACATCAAACTCTGTCTTCTCTTCTTCTGGGGCTGCGCCTGCGCCTGCTGTCATAACAATTGCGCCTGCTGATGCAGATACACCAAATTCTTCTTCACATGCCTTTACTAATTCATTTAACTCTAATACGCTAAGACCTTTGATAACTTCAATAATTTCTGCGGTTGTCATAATTTTATTACCTCCATTTTGTATTTATATTCTGATTTATGCAGTTTCGCCTTTGGACTCTGCAATCTGCTTAATAACACGAGCAAAGCTTGCCACAGGGGACTGGATACTTCCCAAGAATTTGGATAACAATTCTTCCCTGGATGGGATTGTTGCAATCACTTGAATTCCCTTCTCATCATAATAAGTCCCTTCTATAACACCTGCTTTCAATTCCAGTGCTTTTGCATCCTTTGCAAAATTATATAAAATTCTTGCTGGGGCTGTTGCATCTGTCTTAGATACAGCAATCGCTGTAGGTCCCTCTAAATGAGGAGCTAATGCTTCGAATTCGGTTCCCTTAATTGCAAAATTAATCATTGTATTTTTATAAACTTTATATACAACGCCGGCTTCCCTTAACTGCTTACGGAGCCTAGTATCTTCCTCTACAGTAAGGCCACGGTAATCAGCTACAACTGCTGCCTGTGCTCCATTTAGCAATTCAGAAATCTCATCCACAATTGGTTTCTTCAATTCTACTTTAGCCATGAGTGGTACACCTCCTTGTTAGATTTAATCCTGCCATAATGCGTACCCCAATACTGCCTCAGTGGTATCTTGTATGGGGCTGTACACAAAAAATGTCTCTCTGTTTGCACAGAGAGACATAATAAATTCTTATTATCTAAGCATTTTTATGAACCTCGGCAGGCGCTTTCCTTATGCCGGTTATACCGGCACCTGCTGTCTCTGGCAGTTTTTATACTTGTGCAGTATAGCATGTTCTGCTTTTTCTGTCAAGCTTTTTATTAACTCATCAGTTTTACAACATTTAATTTCACACCAGGGCCCATTGTGGAAGACATGGTAACACTTCTTAAATATTGACCTTTTACTGCACTAGGTTTAGCTTTAATAATTGCATCAATGAGAGTTTGGAAATTGTCCGCTAATTGTTCCTCTGTAAAGGAAGCTTTTCCAATTGGCACATGGATAATATTTGTTTTATCAAGTCTATATTCAATCTTACCTGCCTTAATATCCTTTACAGCCTTTGTAACATCCATAGTTACAGTTCCTGCCTTTGGATTTGGCATTAAGCCTTTTGGCCCAAGTACACGGCCAAGTCGTCCAACAACACCCATCATATCTGGTGTTGCTACTACAACATCAAAATCAAACCAGCCTTCATTTTGAATCTTAGGAATCAGTTCTTCGCCGCCTACAAAATCTGCCCCTGCTGCCTCTGCTTCAGAAAGCTTATCTCCCTTTGAAAATACTAAGACTTTTACTGATTTTCCTGTTCCATGTGGCAATACAACTGCACCACGGATCTGCTGTTCAGCATGACGGCCATCACAGCCTGTTCTAATGTGTAATTCAACTGTTTCATCAAACTTTGCACCTGATGTCTTTTTTACAAGCGCAATTGCATCTGCCACATCATATTGTACGGATCTATCTACTAATTTTGCAGCTTCTGCATATCTTTTTCCTGATTTCATGTTTAACCTCCTAGTGGTATTTAATCGGGCAATGCCCTCCCACGCTTTATACGCTCTTATTAGTTATCTGCATCCGAAATTAGTCTTCTACTGTAATTCCCATGCTTCTTGCAGTACCAGCAATCATACTCATAGCAGCCTCTATACTTGCTGCGTTTAAGTCTGGCATTTTAAGCTCTGCAATCTTTTGAAGATCTGCCTTGGATATTTTCGCAACTTTTGTTTTATTTGGTACTGCAGAACCAGACTGGATTTTACATGCCTTCTTTAACAATACTGCAGCAGGAGGAGTCTTTGTAATAAAGCTAAAGCTTCTATCTGCATAAACAGTAATAACCACTGGAATAATCATTCCGTCTTGATCTGCTGTCCTTGCATTAAACTCCTTTGTAAACTGTACAATATTAACACCATGCTGTCCAAGTGCAGGACCAACTGGTGGAGCTGGTGTTGCCTTTCCAGCAGGAATCTGCAATTTAATATAACCTGTAACTTTTTTAGCCATTTTAAGGCACCTCCTAAATTGTTGTGGTATTTGGCGACAAGAATACATCCTTATCTCCCACGTATCTTATGCTATTAAGATACATTCTCAGTTTCTAGCTGCTCCACAGAATACCCTACAGCTTTTTCACTTCTGTGAAGCTTAATTCAACCGGTGTCTCACGGCCGAACATGTCAACAGTAATTGTAACGCTCTGTTTACTTGGGTTTATGGCTTTAATTACGCCAACCGTCTCCTGCCATGCCCCAGCAGTTACGGTAACGCTGTCACCAACCTGGTAATCTACAACTACTTCACTTTCCAGTTTGATTCCCAGCGGCTTCATCTCGGCTTCTGTCAGATGGACAGGCTTTGACCCAGGCCCTACAAATCCGGTCACGCCTCTTGTGTTACGCACGACATACCATGTATCATCATTCATAACCATATTGATTAAAACATATCCTGGAAACATCTTTTTTTGGACCTGCTTTTTGGCGCCATTTTTTACCTCAACTACATCCTGCATAGGCACAATTACTTCTAAAATCTGATCCTGTAGTTTCCTATTTTCAATTGTTTTCTCAATATTTGCTTTAACCTTATTTTCATAACCTGAATAGGTATGCACTACATACCAATTTGACTCTGCCATATAATCACCCTGCCTTAATTTAATTATATTAGGAACCCAAGCCCAAGCTGAATTACTGCATCCAAAATAGCAATAATTGCACATAAACCAACAGAAATAGCTACAACTGCAACTGTCTGTCTCACAAGTGACTTTTTATCCGGCCAGATAATCTTTTTAAATTCTGCCTTAAGGCCGTCCATCCAGCTTCTTTTTGGAGCCTTTGCTGTTTTTACAGTTTCTCCCATTGTTTCACCTCATAATGAAATTACCTATTTTGTTTCCTTGTGCATTGTGTGTGTCTTGCAGAATCTGCAGTATTTCTTTGTTTCCATTCTGTCAGGATGTGTTTTCTTATCCTTCGTCATGTTGTAAT
>ERZ808040.1628-NODE-1628-length-14566-cov-25.981434_pt1 | contig 14566 bp, 12 predicted proteins | sample MGYA00380191_ERZ808040 | MGnify/ENA primary metagenome ERZ808040 (study PRJEB31490, sample SAMN06133395) | mouse gut metagenome | isolation source: J6 | host: mice | place: China: Chengdu | collected 2015-05 ... | reverse complement strand
CTCTACTTTCATTTCGGCGATCATTTCCGCCAACAGCTTTTCACACTCCTTCTCACTGTGGGCATAGACGTTGCGGGAGTGCTTTTTGCCGTCCGGCCAGATGGGGGAGTAGCGACCCTCCCAGAGTTTTTCGTTGATCTGGGTGACACAGCCCGTGCCAGCCTTGCGCCGCTGGCCCTTGTAGGCATGGAAGGTGCTGGGGGCGGGTTTTTGAGGAGCGGCCCCGATTTCTGTCTTCGGATTAGCTTTACCGATGCCCTGATCGATCTTCACCGCCGCTGTCCGGCGCATCTCATCGGTGACGTGGGCGTAGACGTTCAGTGTGGTGCTGCTGGAGACGTGCCCGATGATAGTGGAAAGTGTTTTCACATCCATGCCGTGTTCCAGACAGGTCGTGCAAAAAACGTGCCTGAGATCATGAAACCTAACCTTTTTGCACCCGGCTCGTTGTAGGACTGTCTGCAGCCGCTTTCGGACAGTGGCGGGATCTCTGGGCGAGCTTTCATTGAGTGGAGAGGGGAACATCCACTTAGAATTTACGATTTCCCTGTATTTTTTGAAGACGCCCAATACGGGGGCGGGAAGGATCAGGCTTCGGTTTCCCGCTTTGGTTTTGGGCAGCGAGACCACCAATTCCCCTTTGACCCGGTGGACCTGCCGCTCCACCCGCAGTTCCCCGGTGCGGAAGTTCAGATCGTCCCATTGCAGGGCACAGATCTCGCCCCGGCGGAGCCCGGTGGATAGCTCCAGCAGAAGAAGTTCAAAACAGGCGTCCTCTTTGGCCTGGATCAGCAGGCGCTGGATTTCGTCCGGGGCCAGCACCTGCATCTCTCTGGCCTTGGCGGGAGGCAGACGGCAGCCATCGGCAGGGTTGCGGAAAAGAAGCTTTTCAGAAACCGCCTTGTCCAGTGCGGCGTGGAGGGTGGTGTGGATGCCCCGGACGGTCTGATCGGAGAGACCCTCGCCATAAATCTCGGTGCGGATCAATCTGCCGCCCTGCTTGAGATTGGTATAAAACTGCTGGATGTCGTTGGTGGTCAGCTTGTCCAGTTGGGTGCTACCCAGTGCAGGGATGATGTGCTGGTAAATACGTCGTTCGTAGGACATCTGGGTATTGGGGCGGAGGTTGGGTTTTTTATAGCTCTGATACCAAAAATTCAGCCAATCGCCTAACAGGATGCCAGGTTTCGGCTGCTCAGGTGAGGGAGCCTTGATGCTGTCTTGCAGGGCTTTGAGCTTTGCCGTACATTCGCTTTTGGTTTTTGCGAGGACATTTTTCGTAACTGGGAGGCCCTTATCATCATAGCCGATGACAGCCCGCCCCTCCCAACGGCCATCCTTCCTCAGACTTACTCCGCCCTCGCCCCGCTTTCTGCGCTTTGCCAAGGTTTCATCTCCTCTCCAAGGTAGTCGGTCAGAAAGCCGCCCACGACGTCGGCGGCCCGTTTTTGCATATCGCCGGTGGTGTGGGTGTAGGTGTCCAGCGTGAAGGACGCTTTGGTGTGCCCAAGAATGCCGGATAGGGTCTTGGCATCCACCCCAGAGGCCAGTGCATGGGTGGAAAATGTGTGACGTAAATCGTGGAAGCGGATGCTGGACAGTCCGGCCTGGGCTAACAGCTTCTTTAGCTGATGGTAGGCGGCACTGGGGTTCACGGGGGCCTCCGGGCGAAGCGGATCGTGGAAAATCCAGGGGGAGAAAGAGGTTTTCTTCCGTGTCCGCAGCAATTCTGCCGTGCTGGGCGGCAGGAGGATTTTCCTGGTTCCGGCGTAGGTTTTGGTGTCTCCGGCCACCAGCCCGCCACCCTTTTCCCGGTGGAGGGAGCGGCAGATGTGAAGTGTTCCCGCTCTGCCGTCGAAGTCCGTCCACATGAGGCCGCAGATTTCACCCAATCGGAGACCGGTGGTCAGTTCAGTGTAGAAGAAGTCGTGCCAGATGGGGTCAGCTTTGATGGTGTCCATGAAGTTGTCCAACTGTTCCTCGTTCAAGATGTTCACGGGCTGGCGGATCACCTTGGGCGGTTCCACCTCATCGGCAGGGTTGGTGGGGATAAGCCCCTGCTCCACCGCCGCCCGGAGTGCGTGGTGCAGGGTGGTATGGATGCCATGGACGGTGGCGCTGGACAGTCCACGATCCTGGCTGGAACGGGGCTTCACTCGACCATTTTTCTTCAGGCTATCGTAAAGTTTTCTCAAGTCTGCCACCGTCACTTGGGAGAGCATTTTCTTCCCCAGATAAGGCACAACATGGTTTTCCATATCTCGCTGATAATGCTCCAGGGTGCTGGGCCGAAGGGTAGCGGACATCTGCCCCAGCCACTGCTCCAGCCATTCCGCGAGGGCCATCCGGCTCCGCTCCGTCAGGTCGACGCCCTGGTAAATGTCGATGTTCTGGCGGAGCTTCGCGGTCAGTTCCTTTTGGGTGCCGGCGTAGAGGTAGCGAAAGATGGAATCGCCGTTTTCTTTGTGTCCCACTACGATGCGGCCCTCCCAGCGGCCATCCTCCCGCTTGCGCACCATGCCGTCGCCGGATGGTCTGCGCTTTGCCATTTGCTATTCACCTCCCGTTTTAATGTCGCCATCGTTGTTGTCCATGCACTCCATCACGATTTTGGCGCCCAACCGAAAACCCAGAATGAAGTTTTCCATGGCGGTGATGCTGTCGATTTCCTGTTGTGATTCGATGAGTTTTGCCAAGACCGCTTGTCCGGCGTCATCAAGAAGTTCCGTGAGTTGGTTTTCGAAACGGGCCACCCGATCTGTCGCCCGCTTCAACTCCGAATTGGGCGCCATGTCCTGTGCGTTGGGTGTGATGTTGCCATAGTAGAGATCTTCTAAAGTGTTTCGCATTGTCCTTGCCTCCTGTAGCGACAAACCATACCACAGGCTGGCGGGAATATCCATGGTCAACGGTGAGAGTTATCAGAACAGACACATATTTTTGCGGCGTGCTGCTGGGCTTCTCTTTGTATACACTGGTGCAATTCATAATTCGCCACAGCCCTCTTGCGCATGGCTCGGAAAAAGTATATAGTGGATATAAGAAATTTGCCGGGAATGGGGTTTGCGACTATGATTTCGCCAAAAGATGTCCACGCTGCCGCTGAGAAGCGGGAGGATGAAAATCTGCGTTTCCGAACCTTCCTCAAAATTCATGCAGATCCGGACGAGCTGGATCGGCAATTCCTGGCGCTCCATCAGGAATTGTTTTCCGGATATGATTGCTGCCAATGTGGGAACTGCTGTAGGGCATACAGCACATACCTTTCGGAAGAAGAAATCAACAGCATTTCGGCCTATCTCGGCATGACGCGACAGAAATTCTTGGAGGATTGCCTGATCCGGGGCCGGGATGGGCTGGAATTGCCTGCCCCCTGCCGGTTTCTTGAAATGGATGGCAGGTGCCAGATCCAGGAGTGCAAGCCAGAGGAATGCAAGGGCTTTCCATACACAGATCGGCCTGACCGCTTGTGGAGCCTGTATAGCGTACTCTCCGCAGCGGAAGTATGCCCCGTGGCCTATGAGATTTTGGAGCGGTTGAAGGAATTGTATCACTTTAGGAAGCACAGAAGATAAAAAGGCTGGTGCAGTTCGCAGTTCCTTACAGCGGCCCGCAAGGGGGTCGACAGCGCGCTTCACCTATGAGAGGGGTACGGATGCCACCTACTCCGTGGGATGGGCACAAACCGCCGCACAGGGGCTAACACGGGGGAAACCAGGGAGGCACCCTGCGGACGCAGGGCGCCTCCCATTTGTGACTGTGAGTGCTTATTCCGGGTAGCGGGTATACAGCGTATACCCGGGTTGCTCCTCCAACCACCACTTGAAGTACTGCCCTCCCCAGCGGGCATGGTTGTTGAGACCGCTCTCCGTGACCTTGACGTACTCATCCGTTTTACTGATCACAACTACCACATGGCCATTGCTGCTGTTATCGTAGCGGAGCAAATCCCCGGAGCGGATCTGATTCCAGCTTGGGTTGTCCACCCTCCGCCATGGGAGATCGCCAAACGCGGCGTCGGAACACAGTGTGGCCCAGCCGGAGCAGTGGGTGCCCCGGTGGTAGGGCCCGCCGCTGGTGGAGCGGTAGGGCGTGGGGAACTCTGTCCCGGTGGGATAAATTTCCCGGAGCTGTGCCAGGGTGGCCTGCACGCTTTCTTCCGTAGGGGTAGACGGTGTGGCGGGAAGTTCTTCTCGGTAAGGCTGGGTGCTGTCGATGTGGACGGAGTTGGTGGCGGCATCATAGGTCACGCCGAAGTCCACCACTCTGCCGATATCCCGGAGCCGGACGAAGTTGTTGCCGCCGATGCTGTAGGCGGTCATGTCCACCCACTGGCCGTCCACGTAGAAGGTCTGGGTGGTGGGTGTGGCGGTGAGCTGCTGGGCGGAGGCGCTGGTGGGGCCGCTCAGGGCAAGGCCAGCAAGGATGCCGATCCCGATAAAAATTGCTTCCCGTTTTCTGTTCATGATGATTCCCCTTTCGGTTTGTTGTATCTTTGGCAAACACAACCATGCCGAAGGATCGCCCGGAAGTCAAGAACAATCAGGACGGCGGCGTGGAGAAAAGCAGCGGGCCAAACGAAGCATATTGCACAAGGGATGAGACTTCCCTGCGTGTCAGGATGCTCTCTTACTGATTACAGCATAGTAAATTTTTCCGGCTCAATTTTTAACGGGACGTTTTTCAAAATTCCATCTTGTAGCAAAACGCTTTTTGAGGTATACTGTTCATAAACTTAACCCGGGGGAGGTTTTTCTGTGAGTCCATCTGCGATTGAACGTTCCATCCGCACCGCCGCCGCTTCATTAGAGATGGAAGGCTTTGCGGTTGAGCCCGACCATGTTGCACTCTGCCGGAAAATGCTGGCTGGCGAAATCACGATGGAAGAATATCTTGCTAACGTCACGCCTAAAGAGGCAGGGTGAGTATGGCATATAGTATCAAGGCATCCTCCAACGGCTGTTATGAGGGCACAACTTGTTTGATCAACAAGCTGGGAATTCGGGACGAGGCGTTGCTGGCGCAAACCGAGAGCGCCTATACATTGGCCAGGGCAAGTTATCTGGAACTCCATCCCTTGGTAGGAGATTTTGACTTGGCGCATTATCAAAGCATTCACCGATTCTTATTTTCTGACCTGTATGAGTGGGCCGGTGAATTGCGCCAAGTCGATTTGTCGAAAAAAGGAACGGTGTTTGTCCCGGCAATGGACATAGAGCGATGCGCCAATGCCTATTTTCTAAGAGCGTCACGAATTGATTTCTCTGCGTTAAGCAGACGGGAAGCGGCTGCTGAGTTAGCGGATCTTTACAGCACGCTGAACATGATCCACCCTTTCCGCGAAGGGAACGGGAGAGTACAGCGCATCTTTTTCAGACAGTGGGTCAGCCATCTCGGATTTGACATTGACTTCACTGATATTGATACAGATCGGTTTATGGTGGCAACTATTTATGCCGCACAGGGTATCATAGATGACTTGGTTGACATTTTTGACCAACTGCTTGAGCCAGCGCAGAGTTTGAATATGGATTTGACTTTTTGAGCGGCCTCCGGGCCGCTCTATCTTGTTTTCAGCAACGCAAATCCTGGGGTCACATGGTCATGCCGCCCCATCCCTGCTCCACATGATCGTCTGGCTTATGGCCCATGGCGATCTTCTTTTCTTGGATTCTGCGCCGCAGCTTGCGGTCAGTGTGCTGACCCTGAGTGCTGTCCATCGTCCGGGCGTTGTCTTGGAAGATACGCCCTATCGAATGGAGCAGACTGTTTACCGCCAGGATGGCGGAGGGCAGAGAAGGACTATCATGCCGCTCCAACAAAATTTGGGCATAGGTGTGTCCCTGCTCTGCCGCCTGGATCAGCCAGTGGACGGCCTGTCCCATGTCCTGGGGGATATCCTCATCCTCCCAGTACAGCTTGCCCAGCAAATATTTGGCGTAGGGGTTGTCCGCTTCCGCAGACATTGTGAGCCAGGGCAGGGCTTCCGCAACATTGCCATCTTTCAAGAGTTCTTTGGCCAGACGGTATGCGGCAAACTCATGCCCGCCCTCAGCGGCCCGTGTCAGCCAGCGGATGCCCTGCTCCCGGTCGTGGACTTCTGCGTCATCAGCCAGCAACAGTTTGCCCAGCGCGTATTGCGCGCCCGACAGCTCCTGCGCCGCCTGTTCAAACCAGTACCGTGCCTCCACCCAGTCCGGCGTGACCAGCGGGCCATCTCGGTACAGCCTGCCCAGCAGAAGCTGGGCGTAGGGATCGTTCCTCTCCGCCTGTGCACGAAGCCGCTCCACCCCCTCATCACGCAGGCCGAGTGGGAGATTGTCGTCACAGACCACTGACCAAATCCGCCAGCAGATTTCATTACCTTGGAGAATATCGTCCGGCTCATCCTGCCGCTCCATGTCCCTGTCCTCAAAGGTGAGGTGTTCCAGCCGGAGCGCCGCCTGAATGACGGCGTTGTGGATAGCACGGAATTCCTTTTGCTGGGACAGCGGCACACACTCCATGGGTTTGCCTGAGTAGAATTCGTTTACCTTTTGTTGCAGCTCCAGCCATTTTTCATAACACAATTTTACCGAGGACAGCCGCGCCATCTGATCCACGATTTCATCCACTTGGTTTTTCATGCGCTTGGGCAGATAACCATACTGCTTTTTGCCCTTCGCGTTTTTTAGGTCACGGGACAACGCCAGCAGAAGCGTTTCAACCTCCGGGTGTTCGCAGACGCCCCGCTTCATTTCACTGGCCAGCTCCAGCATGGCGCGGCGGGCTTCCGCCACTAATTCATCCCGAGACTGACTTTTCTGTTCATAGACATGGAGCATCTCCTGGCGGAAAATATCGTTGGTGAGCATGGACTTGATTTTCTCAATACCAACCGGGCTGAGATATCCCGGCGCATCCCCTGCAGACCACGCCATCATGTGGATGTGGGGGTGGTCGCCCTCATCATGGAATGCGGCGTACCAGCGGAACTCGTTGGATGGGATGTTCATAGCGGCGGCGATGTCGTTGCGGTGGGTGCGGATCAGGTTGCGCCATGTCCTGGCATTGTCATAACCCAAACGTGCAGCATCCTCACGCTTCAACGAGACGATGTGCGTCCACACATTTTTCTCACACGCCTGCAGCTCCGCTGTCACCTGTTTCAGATCCACGTAGTTCTCATCACCGAACAAGCCGTGGCTGCCTATGCGCTCTACCCTCGGACGGCTTGCGATGTACTCTGCGTAGATATCGCTCTGCTGGATGTCAGACAAGTGGCCCTCCAGCGTCCGGGTGATGAATACCGAAGCGTTGACTTTGGTGGGCGCGTCACGGTAGCTGCCGTACTCCGGCAGCTTTACTGCGTCGGGAAAATCTTTTGTCAATTCAGAGATGAGCTGCTCCTGTTTTTTTGTGGCGGGGCGTCCATCGGGAACCAACTCCACCCGTTCACGTGTGCCGATGTACTTCGCATAGTTGACCGCCTTTACGCCGCCTTTTTTGATATACGGACTTTTCAAAATCAGTCGGGCCATTCGTCCTCCACGCCGTCATCCGGCTTGCGGATCTTCTCCTTGAAGGGTAACCGCCCGTTTGTGTTTTGACGTTTCGAACACTCTCCATCCGTCGGCGGCGAATATCCTCCGGGGTGAACTCGTAGGCGTCTGCCAGGATGCCCATCACCATGTCCAGCTCCACCGAGTGTTTGAACATCAGCGAGGATAACCGATCCTCGAACATCCCCAGCCTGCCGTTCAGGGACGAGAGGACAGCCCTGGGAAGCGTACCGCTGTCATCTTGGACGGCCAGGTGATCCACGTAGAAATTCACCGCCCGCTCCACGAACTGGTTCCGGCTGCCGCAGCCCGCCGCCTTGTACCACTGGTCGATCTTCCGCTTGGTGTCCGACTTCATGCGCAGGGCCAGACGCTCTTTGTTTTTTGTACTCATATTACCTCCAAATTCTTGATAGACGCCGCCCCAAACCGTTGGGACAGCTGGTTTTTCGGGAAACCAGACGCCAGCGGCCAGTTTTTCATCGGAAACAGACGCCTTGTAAGAGCCCCGCCGGAAAGCCCGAAAGCCCTTGAAAACGGTCCGCACTGCGGGCCGGTGTGACCTGTCGGGCGTCACTTGTGACGCCGGCTTTTATCCTGCTTGTCCTAAAATCGGGTCCCTGCGCTGCCTTCCGGCCCGTGCCTGTGCAGCCCTTACTGATTACAGCGTGGTACATTTTTCCGCCGTCCGGCCCCTACTGTAGCCTGCTTCCCCAGAACGGGCCACACGGGGGCCAACGCCGCGTTTCAGGGGCTGGAGGGGTACGGATGCCACCCGATCCGTGGTAGGACCACAAGGGGCCCCAAAACGCGAACCACGGGGTCATGCACCCAACTGGAGTTGGGTGCGGGCGGTTTCATGGGCCAGCCGCTCCAACTGCCGCTGATAGTGGGATTCCAAAACATCTTGAAATGGAGAGACGGTATAGAGCAGATTGCCATTTCGTTTTATGCCGGCCTTGGTGGTAACGGTGGTGTTTTCAGTTTGGATAAGACCCTTGCGTTCGAGGCTGCCGGCGTATTTTGCCACCGTGTTTTCCGTCATACCGACTGCCCTGCCAATCGTTTTGTAGCTGGGCCAGCACTGGCCCGTTTTTCGGTTGGCACAGCAGAGCAGATAGGAATAGACGGCCAGTTCGCCGGGACAGAGACCGAGGATAAAAATCTCGTTGGGAAATGGGAACGTGTTCTTCAAGGGATCGGAGTTTTGCCGCCTGCTCAATCGCTCCCACCGCCTTTCGTATGCTGTTCCACCCACTCAACAAACTTCTCCTTTGGGACAACCAATCGGTTGCCGATTTTCAGAACAGGAAAGTCCGTTTCATGTATTAACTCGTATGCGCTGGATGGAGCGATGCCCAGTACCTTTGCCACCATTGCCGCGTTGAGAAACAGCGGCAGATCGTCATAGCTTTTGTACTCAGATAGTTTCATTGGCGTTTCCTTTCATAAAATTTGATTGGCCACACACCGTACACCTTCCTACCTCAGAATCTCACTGCGGCGTTTTCACCCTGTTGGCACGCTCGTCTTGCATCAAGAGTCTTGGCGCTGCTTCACCCAGGGAGTATGCACTCCGGCGGTGGGTATTCAGTTGTCGAGGTTCAACAGGTCCTTCCCTTTGGAATGTTCCCATGATAGAATAGGCCCAGAGAGTTTTACATCAGGAAGTGATCTTTTTGGAAAATAAATTGCGTGGGATACTGGGTGGGTCACAGTTGTTGCTGGTGGAGAAAGGAGCTGGGCTGTTTTCAACGGTACTCCGCTGTGAGGATGGGTCGGAGAAACAGCTTCCAGCCACCACGCCGGCGAAGGATCTGATTGCCGCTGCGGAGATTGACTACCGGGCATACCGCAGGGAAATCAAACGCCTGCGGGACGAGCATCCCTTGTTCGCGGTGCGGCTGGACGTCCCGGTGGCGGACTTTGAGGACTTTGTGGCGGAGACGCTGCTTCTGCCGTCTATGCTCCAAAAGATTGACCCGGTGGGCTTTTTTGCGCTGGGGATCTTGTTGGATCAGGCGTTGCAGAGAGAGGATGACGGTAGCGCGTTGTTCTTGCTGGACGCGGCACAGGAGCTGCTGCACGTGCTGGAGGAGCCGATTCGTACACAGGGTTATCTGAGGAACATTTTGGAGATGGCCTTTGATGGGATGGAACGGGTCAGCCAGCGGGAGCGATTGGAGAAGCTGTGCCGGGTTTATCCCGAGGTAGGTAAGCTGTGTGATCCTGTCAGCCTGCCTGATGTGGAACCGGGGCAGAGAGTGTTCCGAGCCAATTCCATTTTTGGACTGCGGATGCTGGAGCTGGCGCTCTACTTCCAGCAGAACAAGCAGCGCATTGCCCGGTGTGACTACCGCTGGGGCTGGTTTATCCCCAAGACGAAAAAAGCCACCCGGTACTGTGACCGGGTGACGGACGGGTTTCCCTGCAAACAGCGAGGGGCGCGGTTCAAGAGAAATTTGGTGGAGGATCAGGATAGCGCACTCAAGGTTTGCAACCAGCTGCGGGACAGGATGTACGCCCGCCTTCTGCGCTGGCAGGATGCCGCGCCGGATGAGCGTGACAAATTGATCTCCATGGAGTATGATCAGTACGAGGCATGGAGCGAGAACGCTCGCTTGGCCCGGATGGAGTACCTAAAGGGGAAGCTGACGGCAAAGGAATTTCTGCGGCAGATTGATACCACCCACGAATTGAAAAGCTACGAAGCGGGCAAGACAGAGTTGGTGGAGGAAACTGTATGGCAGAATCGGGTAGCCAGTAACCTCGGTTTTGATCCAGAAACGTACTATCCGGAAACGATACAGGTGCTTGACTTGGAGGTGGCAAAGCCGAAGTGGGAATTGCGTACGGCGGATGATCTGCGGCGAGTGGATCAAGAGGGGCATCAGGGCCTAAGGGATAGGTATAACAAAGGGTGAGCAACTTATCGCAAACCAGGATTGATGGAGCTTCGGGCAGAGCGAATGTAATTAGTGAAGAAATTCCGCTTGCTAACCCCAGCGCTTTTTGATAAAATGACGAGCAACAGGTTGGTGAGTACGTTGAGAGGGGGTGGCAGTGTGCTGAATGTGGCGGTTGTGGACGATGAGGAGAAAGAGCGGGAGCATCTCAAGCAGCTTCTCACACGATATGCAGAAACTAAGGACGAGACGTTTCACATAGTGGACTTTCAAGACGGCGTGCAGTTTATCACCAAGTATCAGACGGACACCTTTGATATGGTGTTTATGGATGTGGATATGCCGGACATGGACGGTTTCGCCACGGCCCAAAAGCTGCGCAAACTGGACTCCTCAGTGGTGTTGATTTTCGTCACCAATTTGGCCCGCTATGCCATCAAGGGATATGAGGTGGAGGCACTGGATTACTTGCTGAAACCGCTCACCTACGAGGCGTTTGCTTTAAAAATCGCCAAGGCCGTTTCCATCTGCAAACGAAACAACAGAAACAGGATCACAATCAAAACACGCAGCAGTCAGGCAGTGTTTCCGGCTTCCGCAATCATTTATATTGAGAGCGACGGCCACCGTATCCTTTACCACACGGAGAATGGAGACTTTTCGGCATACGGTACTATGAAGGAGGTAGGGGCGCAGCTCCCACCTGATTCCTTTTTCCGGGTGAACAGCGGATGTATTGTCAATCTGAGCTATGTATCGGGATATGACGGCGCAATGCTTTTTCTCAGCAGCCGGGGAAAGGTAGAGATCAGCCGCGCCCGAAAAAAAGATTTTTTGGAGGCGCTTGCAAATTACCGCCTCGCCATAGGAGGATGATAATATATGCTGGTAGTGGTGCAAGATCTGCTGGGTACCGTGACGTATGTGGGCGCGGTCACGACCGCCAGCGTCATGGTGGGGCACGGCCTGTCCCGAAGGAAGGGATTTTGGGTTCGGTTGACTGTCTCGCTGTGCGGCATCATTTTACTGAGCGCGGGGTACAACCGTCTGATTTTCACCCTGAACTCAGAACGAGCCCTGATGCTTTTCCTGCGGAACACAAACTGTGTTTTGGTTTTTATCCTGACCATACTGCTGTTGCGGACCTGCTGTCGGTGTACGTTTTGGCAAGCGCTATTCTGTTCAACGGCAGGATACTGCATAGAGCATTTGAGTCAAAAGCTGGCGCTGCTGTTTCAGATGGTGTATCCCCTGGATGTGTATGGCAGGACAGCCCTCAACGTCTGTGTTTACGGGGTGGTGGACATCCTCCTGTTTTACTTCGTCGTCAAACGGATTCGTGCAGATCGGATTGAGACAGAGAACCGCGCTCAAATTGTCATGGCCCTGCTCACAATCCTGTTCACCATTTTTATCAACTCGTTTGCCAGTGCCGAGGCAAATAGGCTGGAATCCGCCACGCTGAAGGTGTACCTTCATCTGTTCTCCATTGTCACTTGTATTATGGGGCTGTTCGTGGAATTTTATCAGCTGGCCTTTCAGGAGATGAAATCGGAACGGGATATTTTAAAACAGTTGCTCCACCAGGAGGCATTGCAATACCAGCGGGAGAAGGAGACCATTGACATCATTAACATCAAGTGCCACGACTTGAAGCACCAGCTGCATATCCTGGAGGCCCAATACGGCAAGGACAAAATGAGGGAAATGCGCCAGGCCGTGGACGGGTACGATACCCTGTTTCGGACGGGTTGCGTGGCGCTGGATACGGTGCTTGGCATGAAGAATTATAACTGTGAACGCAATCGCATCCAATTTACCTGTCTGGCAAACGGAGAAAAGCTGGGCTTTCTACCGGAGGAGGACGTCTACTCCCTGTTCAGCAATATTTTGGATAATGCCATTGAGGCGGTGGAGGCACTTTCGGAGGAAAAACGGATCGTTTCTCTCACCGTGACGGAGAAAAATAATTTTGTATTTATCCACTGTGAAAACTATTTTGCAGTCCAGCCAGAATTTGCGGACGGAGTCCCCAAAACCACCAAGCGTGACAAAAACTACCATGGTTTTGGGAGCCAGTCCATTCAGATGCTGGCAGCAAGATACAATGGGATCTGTACCTTCAAAGCGCTGGACGGTGTGTTTTACACCGACATGGTTCTGCCGGTCAAGTAGAGAAATGAACAAAAGCTCCCCCCTCTCTCCGAATGAGAGAGGGGGGAGCTTTTGTTTTAAATAACCGATTATGTCATTTGACCAACCGAAAATGTTGTTGACCTTGCGGGAAAGCCCCCCTTGCCATATGCTTAAAAGCACATTGGGCTCGTAAGAGGGCGGGCCCGGGAATAAAAAGAGGAGGAACGATATGAACATGAAAATGAAACGGCTTGTCAGTATGCTCTTGTGTCTTGCCATGGCGGTCGGTCTGGCCGCCTGCGAACCGACCGGTGACGAACCCAGCGCAACGCCGGATCAGCCTGGCGTTTCCAGCACGCTGGAGAGCCAGAATCCCGAGCCCTCTGCCCAGCCGGAGCGCGGCAGGCCGGGCACAAATTTGGGCACTCCGGGCTCCAATCTGTTTTACTCTGATTATAACACGATGACCGAGGTTTACGAGGCCGGGCTTGCCCTCAACAAGGAGATTGCCGCCGAGGGCTATGTCCTGCTCAAAAACGAGGGCAGTCTCCCCATCTCCGACACCAAGGTCAGTGTGTTCGGGAAAAGTTCCGGCAGCATTGCCCAGGCCCTGGAGAACAGCGGCTTTGACATCAATCCGACACTGAAGGCATTTTACGCGGACAATGGGCTGTCCGGCGAGGGTCGGAACACCCGGAACCATTCTTCCTTCAACGCTACCGGTGAGACGCCCCAAAGCCAGTACACCGCGGCGGTGAAAGCGTCCTATGCGGATTATGCGGGCACCGCCATTGTGGTCTTTGGGCGCAGCGGCGGCGAGGGCAGCGACCTGGCCCGGGCCAGTTTTGCCACAGAGGAAGGCCAGACCACCGCAGTGTTGGCCTACCCCACCCGCGAGGAGATCGAGTCCGGCACCTGGACCCCCGTGGGCGGCCAAGGTCGGGAGAGCGATCCCTTCGAGCATTTCCTGGAGCTGGACGACCACGAGGAAGCCATTCTTCAGATGCTCCAGGCAGACGACCGCTTCGACAATGTGATTGTGCTGCTGGACAGCACCTACGCCATGGAGGTGGGCTTCCTCCGGGACGAGCAGTATTCCAAGGTGAAAAGCTGCCTGTGGATCACTGGCGGCGGAGCCAACGGCTACGATGTCATCGGCGATATCCTCACCGGCAAAATCAACCCCTCCGGCCGCACCCCGGACATCCTGGAGGCCGACTTCACCGCCAGCCCCAGCTGGAACGACTATGCCAACAACTTTGTGGGCAATGAGGACGGCTTTGACTCCGCCAAGGGCAACGAGTACACCCTGGCCGACGGCACCCTTTATAAGGACGCGTTTGACCTGAGCTACTATACGGTGACCTACAAAGAGGGTATCTATATCGGCTACCACTATTATGAGACCCGGGGCTATACCGACGGCGAGGACTGGTATAACCGCAGCGTGGTCTATCCCTTCGGCTACGGTCTGAGCTACACCGATTTCAAGTGGGAAGTGGTGGGGCAGACCCCCGCCAGCGGCGCGGAGCTGACCCAGGACGGCGAGATCTCGATCCAGGTTAAGGTCACCAACGTGGGCGACATGGCAGGCAAGGACGTGGTCCAGCTCTACTATGATGCCCCCTATGCCGACGGGGGCATTGAGAAGGCCAAGGTGGAGCTGGGCGATTACGCCAAGACCGGCCTGCTCCAGCCCGGCCAGTCCGAGACAGTGACGCTCACCATTGACGTTCGAGATATGGCCTCCTACGACTATGCGGACGCCAACAAGAACGGATTCGCGGGCTACGAGGTGGAGGAAGGGACGTATGCCCTTTACATCTCTGAGAACTCCCACTCCTGGTCCTCCAAGGACACCGATGTGCTCACCTATACTGTGCCCTCCGGCGGCTTTACTTACGCCGAGGATGAGGTGACCGGCAATGCGGTCGAAAACCGTTTTGACTACATCAATGACGAGATGAACGACCGCGTCCTCTC
>ERZ808040.1627-NODE-1627-length-14583-cov-6.599407_pt1 | contig 14583 bp, 14 predicted proteins | sample MGYA00380191_ERZ808040 | MGnify/ENA primary metagenome ERZ808040 (study PRJEB31490, sample SAMN06133395) | mouse gut metagenome | isolation source: J6 | host: mice | place: China: Chengdu | collected 2015-05 ... | reverse complement strand
ATTTTCATTTACGGATCTTCTTTTTTTATTATAATCCCTTTTTATGCTCACTGGCAAGCGAAATTTGTAAAGCGCTCAATCAAGCAGGTATGTTGTTTGGTTTTTTTGTCATAATCAATCCCCACCAGCAGGATTTCACCGGAGTACTCCCGCAGCGACACGGGATACTGCCTGTTCTTGATCTGCGCGATCGCCGCAGCCGCGCCCTTGTCCCACTTTAGTTCGACCACAATCACCGGGCGGTTTGGCTGATTTGCAAGCGGCAGGTACACAAGATCCGCAAAGCCTTTTCCGCAGGGAAATTCACGAATTGGTCTGTGATAGTACCGAAAAGCGGAGATCAGCGCAATCATAATGGTACAGGCCAGTGAATTTTCATCATTGTATTCAATGCTGGAGACAAAATCATTGTGTACACATTGAATCTGCTGCGCTGTCCTGACGGCATCACCCTCCATGACAGCACTCAGAATCTGCTCCGAGACCTTCATAAACTGTGACAGGTGCTCCTGCCCGTTGTTCTCCATATATTGATAAAATACTTCCTGTATCTCCTTGTTTGGCACATACGCCTCGCGCGTGTCCGAGTCATACGCAAAATATCCCAGATGAATCAGTGCTGTCAAAACTTCACTCTTGTTCTGAAAGGACTGCAAATCGTTTTTGCCGTTTGCCACCGTCACAGGCACCCTGTTCCCGGAAAGCATCTTGATCACATCCTCACGCAGACCGTCGAAGTTTTTGCTGATCAGGTCATCAATGTCACCGTAAGTACCTGTCGTCATCCAATACTGCTGAAACTGCCTGCACGAAAGCGCCCTCACCACCGACAGCGGGTTATACATCGCAATGCCATTTAAATAATACCCATTATACCACTCCTTCATCTCCTCAAAAGAGACATCATACTGCTCGCAGAGCGCATGAACCTCCCCCTCTGTGAAGCCGATATCCTGCGCTAAATCCATCGGCGTTGTCATCGTATATTCCATAAAATTATTCACCGCGGACTGGCCCTTGGTCCGCACAATGGGCATGATACCCGTAAGGTACGCAAGTCGCACATATTCCTTCGCATCACTGTTTTTGAATAAACTGCGCAGCCATTCAAGATAGTCTTTCCGGTCTAAGCTGTCCTCATCAAATTCCCGAATCGGATAGTCCCACTCATCAAAGATAATAACAAACTGGCGGCCTGTCCTGTAATACAGCTCGGTCAAAGCCGTCGCCAAGACACTGCCCTCTAGCGCGGGATGCTCAATCTCCCTGTACTCCTCCTGCAACTCCCGCACAATCTTTCCATTGATATACGGCACAGGAGCCTTCCGCTCAAACTGCGCTGCACCAAACTGCGCCTGAATATCTACAAATATCGTATCATACTGATTGATGCTTGCCCTAAAAAGCGCATCCTTCTCACATTTTAACGGCTCAAATAACGCGCCGGAATCCGTCCCTCTGCTGAAAAATGCGACCAGCATATCGGCTGTGACAGATTTTCCAAACCGCCGCGGTCTGCTGTTGCAGACAAATTTCTCGTCGGCATCCTTCTGCAAAAGTTTGTTGATCAGCATGGTCTTGTCCACGAAATATTTTGATCGGGAAAACTCTGCAAACTTCCTGTTTCCCTGATTTAAAAAACGTCCCATCGCACCCCTCTCTTTCCATTGCCCTATGCTGTTATCTTATCACAAAACGTTTCAGAGCGCCACTCCATCATATTTATTTTGAAAAGGAGATATTAAAATGCGTATTGAAGCCTGTATCCAAATATGATACACTACGTGTATTATGAACGATTTCCGCGGCGGTGATAAATCACAGCCGCAATTTCCACAGAATCTAAGCATAGGAGTGAGAATTTCATATGTTACGCAACAAAGATATCCTAGAATTAAAAAGACGCTTCAAGAAAGAGAACTGCACCATCACCAGAATGTGCGGCTGCTATGTAGACGCCAGCAAAAATAAGGTTGTGGAGTTAAGCGAAACCTTCCTCAATCTGGAAGATGAAGAGTTTTTTAAGTACCTTGAAATCGCAAAGAAAACGCTTTCAGGCACCATCGGAAACAACCTTCTGGAGCTGCATTTTGCAAGCGAGGAGGAGGAACCCGGCGGAAAACAGCAGTATCTGCTGGGGCTGCGCGAGAGCGGGCTCAAAAACCCGGAATTATTAGCGCACCTGTATGACAAAATTATTGAAAATTACGACTATGTGGGCAACTATTTAATCCTCGTGTTCCACGATGCATACGATGTCATCACCAAGACAAACGATGACCTCAAACTCGATGAATCCGAGGAGGTCTTTACCTATCTGCTGTGTGCCATCTGCCCGGTCAACCTGTCCAAACCGGGACTGGGTTACCGCGCCGACCTAAACCGCATCGGCATCCGCATACAGGACTGGGTTGTTGCCGCGCCCGATGTCGGCTTTCTGTTCCCCTCCTTTATAGACCGCTCAGCAGACGTCCATTCCCTTACATATTACGTGCGTGATGCCAAGGATTCACACCGCGACTTTATCGAGACGGCGCTTGGCTGCGGCGCGAAGCGGACCGCCACAGAGGAACACAACGCATTCAGCAGCATTGTCAAGACTGCCATCGCGCCCATTATCGAGAACAGCGATGAGATGCTCATCAACATTCAGGAAAAATTAAACGACATCGCTGAGGAACACGAGGCAGCAATGGAGGATCTCGTGCTCGTGGAGCCAGAGGAATTTACACTCACGACGGAAATCATCAAGGAAGTGTTTGCAGAGAGCAAGCTTCCAGACGCCGCCGTCATGCAGATACAGGATCATTTCACCGAAGAATTTCATGACAGGCCGCCCGTCGTGCGCAATCTGGTCAATGAGAAGGCCATCGAGAAAAACAACAAGGAAAAGAAGGAAATCAAGCTTCTTGAAGAAGTCGCCTCCTTAAAGCAGGAGCTCAAGGACACCCGTCAGGAAAATGAAGAAAAAACCGAACAGATCGAGACGCTCGTCAAGATGGAGGCGCCGCTTGACCCCGAGGAGGCCAAGAACTGGGCGGAAGTCTTCCTGCGCATGAAGCCAGAGAAGGCGGAGCGGGTGAAGTTCGACCGGATTGACGGGCAGAAATATTTGATGATTCCCATGGAAGAGGACGAGCATGTGAATTTGAATGGGGTGGAGAAATAACGCGAAAAAGGGGCGCACAGCCCCTTTTGATTACATCACACTTCCCCCAAAATCTGCATTTTCTACTTCTGCTCCATCCAAATTTGCATCTGTCAAATCCGCTCCAATCAAATCCGCTCCATTTAACAAAGCCGCCCGCAAATCTGCCTCACTCAAATTAGCTCCGCTCAAATCCGCTCCTGTCAAGTCCGCTCCTGTCAAATCTGCCCCCGTCAAATCCGCTTCCACCAGACATGCTTTCTGTAATTTCGTTCCCCCCAGATCCGCCCTGCTCATATCAGCACCTCGCAAGTCAGCTTCCCGCAAATCTGCTCTTCTTAAACTGACCCTGCTCAGACAGATATCTTTTAATCCAAAATTAGACAGGTTCAGGCATGTAAACCAGTTCGACAACTTGATATAACAGACAAACTCACGCTCCAAGGCTTTTCCTATCTGTATCTTAGCATCCTGTTTTATATGAACGATCTTTAACATATTATAAAAAATGCGTCTTTCCCTCACGATCACATTGATATCACTTGCTGTATCAGCAAAGCAGGTCATCCCTCTTTTTAACATCAGTAAAAATACAGAATATATAAAATTCCAATGATAATCTTTTTCTAATTGATCTATCAGATGCTCCAAAAAGTAATAAATTTCATCCGTCACTTCAGCAATGCCTAGCAAACTGCCGAAAATCCCCGCCATTTTTTCCTCGTTTTCGCTCTGTAGTCCGTTATGTATTTCTTCATAAATATATTCCGCGACAAAATACTCATAGATAGACTTGTGGACAAATTCAATGGTTCCGTTCTCTTCCAAAGTATTTTTTATTGGAAAATCGTAGACAGTCTGTCTATTTTCTTCCATAACACTTTGTACCAGCTTCTCATATTCTTTCATTTTTATAGATTCTTCATTTTCTTTAAACATCTCAAAAGCTAGCTTTCGCAGGATAATTTTCCATTCCTGTTTTGAATACTGAACTGGATGACTCCCCTCCTCGTATGCCCTCTGTCCATTTATCTTAAACCGATCAAAAATCCCACCGTTCAGGGCAAATATTCGCTCGTAAAGACTATATTGACTCATTTCCTCCGTGATATCAATGCCAATACTGAGTGCCATATATAACACTACAGGAATACCTAATACCTCCTGGTTTCTTATATCTGTACCTATAGAAAGCTCCATTCCTGTAAAAAGTTGATAAAATGTACAAATCTTCTGTCTGGAAAACGGCAGTAAATCGATGACTTGTTCAAACGCTATATTCTGCAGATCAATATAATTGTGTCTTGAAGTTATCAGCACCTGAACCTCCTCCAGATCCATAATATTCAGCATAAACTCTCTTAACAGCCTTTGTTTATCACCCGCGTATTTCCATTCATCAAATCCATCTATAACAAGTTTCTTTCCAAACAATATATGCTGATCCCATTCCATCACTTTGCAGACAGATTCCAGCAGATTTACTCCATCCATAGGATCCGCATTCAGATCCCTGAACCGCAGGAAAAGCATATCGGCATCATCCTTATAGTGTTCTGCTAAATAAGCAACGATACTCGTCTTTCCCATCCCTGGCGTTCCCATAAGCAGCATCGAACGTTCTGTGCCACCCCAAAAATGCTCTAGCCTTTGACCCAAATCATCATATTGCTGACCCATCATTTTATATTCTGGAAAAATAAATGTCTGCTGCAACGTAAATTTTCTGCCACAACCTGACGAATGCAAAAATAGATCGGCATTCCACTTATCAATAAAATACTGTTTTCTGTCCAGAAATGCCTTTCCCTTTTTGTCCGTATAGGAATCTTGTCCTTTCGCAGCCACTGATTCTATGACCAGCTTGTCAATGATTACATTGCCGCCCACATAGCTTCCAATCTCGCTGTCCTTGATCTGACTTTTTATATCATTCATGCCTTCACTCCATATCCGTGCCGCTCTTTTTGCTATTCCTCCAATGCCTCAAATTTCAATCCATACTGCTTGACATACCGTTCCATATAAGAGCCTTTGTGCGCGTGAATCGTCACTTCCGGGCAGTCAGAAAAGAGATGTTCCAGTGCCTTCCCCTCATGAGGAAGTGCAATCTCCTGAACCGCTCCCACTTTCATCGTTCCATCACCATTTTCCTCATACACAGATATCGAAGTGACAAACGGATTCTCATTAATGATAAAATCATCCGCATAAAACGTAACATCCTTCAACGACGTACATCCGCCAAACGTATTCTGAGTAATAATTTCCAGGCTGTCAGGTATCGTTACGGACTCTAGCGATGAACAACCAGCAAAACTTTCCCACATAGATCGAACCCCTTCCTGTAGTTTAGCTGTCCGCAAGCGGTCACACTCAAAAAATGCACATCGCACTTTGGAAATATTCCCGGGAACTACAATCTGTTCGATATTTGTGCGCCCAAAAATTCCATCTGGCAGCAAAGCCATTTCCGCAGGAATATGGATCTGCTCCACATTCCCGCATCCAAAAAATGCACACTCCTCAATATTATAAACAGAATCTGGCAAATCCAGTTTGGTCAAACTGCGGCAGTTCATAAAAGCAAGATCACCGATCATCTCCAAGCCATCTGGAAGATCAATCTGTTCTAACTGCACACAGCCCGCAAAGGTCAGACTACCGATCTGCCGCAATGTATCTGGGAATAAAACCGACCGCAGCGCCGCCAGATTCGTAAACGCCTTTGTGTCAATCAGCGTCGCATATCTTGGCAGAATAATCTCCTGTATCACATCATTGCGCTCCTCTGACATGGCACTGACATTGGTGATAATTGTCTGTGTGCTTCGGTTGTAGGATGGGAGAATAACGCTGGACTCAACAATCTCTTCCAGTGCAAAAGTCTTGTCCCCATCACGTCCAACGACTATATTTTCATTCCACAAACTCTCATCTTCAAAATTATAATGTTTGTACTCTGCAAATTTTTTGGCTGCATGATCCCCGTTTCCGGCAAATACCATTTCATTGGAACACCCATCAAACATATAGATGTTTGCCTCCTCCAGCTTTTCAGGCATGGCAACATAACGCAGCCCTGTACACTCCGCAAAAGCGTATGCATCGATCTCATCAATATTTTCCGGGATCAGCAATGTTTCCATTGAACGGCATCCCCTGAAAGCATACAGACGAATTGATACTGCCGTGCTTGGAATATTTACCTGTTCCAATCGTATACAGTTTTCAAAAAGTCCCTTTGCAAGCTCCGTTATCCCCTCTGGCAAACGAACTTCCTTCATCTGCACACATGCAGTAAAGGCTTGTTCCCCGATATCCTCCACGCCGTCTGGCAATACGATCCTGTCAAATGCCGTTTCTCCAAAAGCCTTTCTGCCAACGTGTTTCAGCCCTTCTGGAAAAACAATCTCGTCTAATCTGGTTCTATACAGCGCCTCATCACCGACCTCCTCCAGATAACCAGGAATGACCAGCTGCTCCACATTGGATTCCTTCAACGCCCCGTTGCCCAATATGCGCGTCTGACTGCCCAATGTAACTTTTTTCATATTTTCCTTTCCCGAAAGGATTCCAAAATCAAGGCGCAGCAGATGATCCGGGAGCACGATTTCTTCTGTGGTATCTGCAATCGTCAGTCCTTCCGAAAAAGCGGTTACCCACTCGCCATCGATCACAGACGGCAGCACCAAACGCCCCCTCGTATCCCCGCATACGGATATCGCCACGCCATCTTCTGTCGGTTCAGTCTGATATTCCTCCCGCACGGCAAAATTAAAATCCGTTCCATGCAGTCTGCTCTCCGCTGTGGAACCATGATGTCCCCAGAGTGTAATCTGCGGCGATGTCCCTTCAAACGCATTCACTGCAAAAAATTCCAGACTGTCAGGCAGATACACCGTGTTCAGCTTTCCGCACTCCGCAAAGGCATAATCGCCAATCTGGCGCACTCCCTCTTTCATATTGACCTGTTCTAAAGCCAGACAGCGGTTAAATGCCATATTCCCGATCCATTGCACACTGCCAGGGATCGTCAACACCCGCAAGGCAGCGTCACCCTGAAAAGCACTTTCCTCCACTGCCGAGACAGGCAGCCCCATCTGTCTCTCAGGAATCTCACGCTCTTCGAACTGCACCCTCTCTGAAACAACATGGAATCCATCCCCTCGCAGCGAGTACATCAATCCATTTCCAAGAGGAAACCCACAGGTAAAATTTATCAGAACCACAAACATCAATGCCATCACCACCGCACTGACCGCCTCCACACGATGCATGAACCGCCTGCGGCGCAGCACCTCCTCCGGCAAAGGCAGGTGATACAATTCCGAGCGGAATTCCTCCATACTCTGTGTGCGCCTGTCTGGATGTACCACCAGTCCGTTCTGAATCGCCTTTCGCTGATATGTACGGATTTCAAGCTTCTGCCTGTCCAGATTCAGACGATCTCTTTGCAGCCTTGCGACCGATTCCTGCGGTTCTTCCCCTGTCAGCAAGGCATAGAGTGTGGCACTCACCCCATAAACATCCGTCCAGGGACCAAGGCGTCCATTATCCCTGTCGTATTGCTCTATCGGTGCGTAATATTGTGTCAGTATAATGGTACTGCCCTGTTGTCCGATCCGGGCTGCGGCACCAAAATCGATCAGCTTTACGCTTCCATCTCCCTGCACCAGTATATTTTGGGGCGTAATATCCCGATGAAGCACACCCTGCCTGTGCACTGCTGCCAGCGCATCTACCAGCTGGCGCATCATCTGTAATATTTTCCCATGATGCAGTCCCTGCTCCTTCACATACTGGTCGATCGTAACACCATGCACGTATTCCATAACAATATATGCTGTCTGATTTTCCTCAAAACTGTCATAAACCTTCACGATACCCGGTATTTCCTGCAGCATAGCCAAAACACGGGATTCCCTCACAAAACGTTCCTTTCCTATCAGATACTCCCGCTGAAACTCCTGCCGCACAGTGATCTCGTCTGTCACACTACAGTCCCGCATTACCCACTCTTTGGGATAATACTCCTTAACCGCCACTGGAATCCACAGTTTTTCATCCCACGCAGCGTATGTTATGCCAAATCCTCCGCTTCCGATCACACTGCCAAGTTGATAGCGATTCTCCAACAACGTATACATTTCCAGAGCAGGGGCGTTGTTTTCTATAATGTCATTATCTAATCCGCAGTGTGGACAGATTCCATCGTCTTCCATTTCCCTCATACAACGGGAGCAGTAATAAGCGCCATTTAGTTCCATACAGCCAACACCTCCTGTCTTTTAGAACGTCCTGGTATCAGATGTCAGCGGCTTAAATTCATGCTGTGTGAGCACCTTATTGATCTCTGCAAGCTCCATATTCTCGACTTTTCCATGTATGATGACAATATCCCGCGGATTACTGCTTGTCAACGTGGCATGTTGCCCGCTCTTTAACAGTTGCTGCACTTCCTCCACATTCATTCTCAACACAAAGGCGATCGCCAACAAGACATCCCTCCTGGGCCGTATTTTCTCCGTTACAATCTTAGAAATGGCAGCGTAACTGATTCCGATCTCATACGCAAGATCATCTAACTTCATCCCACCGAGTTTTGACTTGATTAATTCCGATACGGTATCAAGCTGCGTGGTATTCTGCAATAATTCTTCCAAGGATTTTCCCTGTTCTGCACTTGATATAATTATTTCAGTTTTTTTAGTGCCTCTTTCCCCCATACATTTTGCTCCTCCCCCGCGCTTTCAAATTCTACAGTTCCTTATCCTATCTGCTATTCTTTGCCATTTACTTGTATGCTGCCGCCAGTATAATCTGTGATAGTACTTCCTTTAATCACATTCTTGACATTTCCAATATGATTTGAAATCCTCACTACGGTGCCTGCCGTAAACAGAGAAACCAGCAGCCCGATAATCGAACACACGCCACATATAATATTAAATAAATCCATCGTCTACCTCACATTCTTTCTACAGTTCCTAAGACAGCCTTCCCGCTGCGCATCACATACTGCATGTCTCAAAACTGTACACAGCTAATTTTGTAATATTTTATCATTTATTGCGTTTTGATCCAAGGGACAGAGTTGTCCAAATCAAGTAAGGAAGAGTCCTCTTCCACTACTCGCGCGCCGGGTGCCCGTGTGCATAAAAAAGACCCTATTGTTTTTACACAATACAGTCTGTCTTTCTATAAATTTCAGATATTCACTTGATTTTATGATGCCACGTTCAATAGAGTCAACCCTCTTTAGCACATATACGACTTCAGCGATAATTTCTATTGTAACCAATGCCGCATTTTCTCTGATAATCTTTTCTGCTTCATCTGCCATTTGATTATTATCATTCAACAGATATCGCAAAATGATATTTGTATCAAGTATTACCATACTTTTCCTCCACCGCTTTCTCCCATGCGGATTCTTCCTCTTTTTGCAATTCGGGATTTGCATATTCAGACAATATTCCTCTGGCTGACGGCTTTTTGCTATCTTTTAAGGCGGATTCCTCTATAAATTCATCCAGTATCGTGATAATCAGCTTCTGATTTTTCCTTGCATGAATCTTTTCCAATGTCCTGACTTCGTTCCCATCAAAATATCCCTGTAACGCCAACATAAGCACACCTCATTCATCTTTGCTATCATATAAATTAGTATACCGCAAAACTGCGAGTCTGTATACTGTCAATTTGCCAGGAAGCATATTCGCTGCTGCTAACAGGACAGCACTATCGTTCAAGATTTAGTCCTATACAACTGCCTCAACAATTGTCTTACCGCCGACCTGAATCTCCTTCACTCCTATTTCCTTCTTCTTATTGAAATTAAAACTAAGCATGTATCCCTTATCCTTGTGATAATACGCTAAATATTCGGCAAGCTGCTGCTCTCCTCTTTCATTATACTCACTGCCATGCCAGATTTTAAGTTCAACAATAAACTGCTCTCCAAGATAATCCACAATGACGTCCGTCCGCCGTTCATCTCTTGTCTGCGCCTCAAGATAATAATTCCCTGTACCGTTTATGATCGGTTTGAGATAAAGCAGGAAAAATTTGCGTCCGTACTTTTCAACAAACTTCGCATCTTTCTCAGAGCAGATCTCAGTAAAGTATTCAACGAACTTTTTCAAAACCAAATCCATATTGAGCAGCCCATTTTTGATAAATCCGTTTCTGTCACTCCCACCCTGCGAATAAACATCACTTCCTGACGCTTCCGCAGTAAACAGATTTAACAGACACATTTAGCAATTCCCTCCGTCGTCCAGACCTGCTTCATGGTTTCAAATTTTTCAAATTCTTTATTTCCCAAAAGTTTTTCATCCAGCTGCTTACATATGGACGAGACAAGCACTGGATAACCTGATGTATAGGCATAGATTTCCTCTGCCACTGCCTGAATATCCATTTGAGTATGATAATCGGACTCATACTCCTCAAGCATTCCCTGAATCTGGTCTGCTGAAAAACTCATATCAATATCAAAGTCTGCCGCAATGTTCCAGGGACTGTTATACTGGTGGTCGGGCTCTGGACGCAGCTTTAATTTTAGATTCTTTATATTATATACGCCGGCAAGAATGACAGAATGAAAAATCGGCAGCTCCTCACGTTTTAAATAGTAACTCCTCAACTGTGCAAGAAAATCGACAAACACCTGATTATTCGATGCGCTGTCTACCTCATCGATCATCAATACCATCGGCCGTGAACTGATTTCGCACATATGACTCAGACACTCAAATAAATCACTCATTCCGGCACCAGAACCAGTATGCTGAAAATCTGACAACATTCCCTGTAAATGCTCCTTATCCTCAGATTCCACACTGCGAAACGCCATGAATAATTTTTTGGCAAAGGCACACACAAACATGGATGTATCCGCAAAGTCTTCTGTTCCCATTTGTTGAAAATCAAGAGACAAAACAATATATTGTTCTTTCAGCTCTCTCCTCAGCGCATCTAATGTCGTGGTCTTCCCATACTGCCGTCCTCTGTTGATAATAAAATACTTTTTTCTGTCAACCAGTAATTTTTTTATTCTTTTGCTCCTGTCATTCAGTTTTACCATATAATGTTCTTTTGGATTACATGAACCTTCTGTATTGAAATACCTTGTCAATTTCCGTTTCCCTTCCTTTGCCTGATTTTACAAAGTTTTTGGCTGCTCCTATGCTCTCTCCATGTCTCACTTTCTCGAACCTTCTGCAAAACAACGCCTCCCGTATAATCTTATTATACGAGAGGCGCAGTAAATTAACAAGAAAAACTATGGGATAGTCTGTACTTTAGTTACTGTTTGCAGGTCAGGAATGCGCTGAACTGCCCATTCCGTGAAAAAACGTACAGCTTGAAAAGTAAAAATGCATTTGCGAAGCAAATTTTGCATGGATTTTTACCTGCAATGTCCACAGTCTGATAATCAAACATGGAGCTTATATGTCTATTTTTCTGGGTATGTTCCTTTTACAAAGTGTCTACGATTTGGGATTCTTTTCGTTATTTCAGACCTGGCAGTCATATATTATTTTCCCTGGCGGTAATCAACATTTCAGGCAATCCCTTTAGCTTGCCGTGTCCACCTTTTAGGGTACATTATAATATGCCATTGCTTTTTTTCTTGTTTTTCACGATATCATTCCCAAACATCGACACAATTTTGCCATAGAAATATGCATTCCCCATAAACATGTGCCGTTCTGGAACAATGGTGTCTATAGCGGAATCCTCATAGTTTATCACTGTGATTTTATTTTTATCTGCTTCAATCACGCACTGCGGTTTGTCAGCCTGCCTGTTTTGACATTATAGGTCTTATATCCGTTTGAAGTCTTGACTGCAATTCCTCCTGTCATGGAGAGTCTGCACATGCCTGCCCCGATTCTGCCGAATAGGTCATTAAAGATATTGTTCATGTTTTATATTCCTTTCTTTGGATGAGCCACCACTTCAAATTGCTTTATAAATGCCATAAAACAATGCATTAAGGATACGCTAAAAACGCTCTAATCATTTGAAAGACATAAACATTTGCAATCAATCCCAAAATATTCACAAGTATTCCTATGATTGCAAGAAATCCTCCTCCTTTTTTTGTACTTATCACACCTAAAATAATACCCACTATTGGTGCTATCGGCATATAGAAACACAATATCATAGCAATCGAAGCAATACTCAATGCCCGTGCCGAATTGTTATTTGATGCAGTGACTTTTACCCCACCCATACTACTTCTTTTTACGATCATTTCTTGTACTTTCGCAATAAAATCTTGCTGCCCAGATACATAATCAGCCCAAACCTGTGTAACAGGCAATGCGGAATTCAACGCTTCCAGATTGTCAAACTCATATTCCCATCGACAGCGATAATCTAATAAAATATCTCCCTTTTCGGAAAAGTGTTCCTACTGCATAAAATTTGAAGTATAATGTATATTCCTGCATATGATTACCGATTTTGCACAATTTGTCGCTGTTGAAATATGATTATACTGTACTTTTAGAAAATTTTATAAATTCATATGGCAATCCTATATCTTCAGAATATTTACAGATTTCTATCCTTTCGTCATCACTCATTTCGTCATAGAAAGGGCGATCTGATACTTTCCAGTATGTTTTAACTTCGTCAATTTTCAACACATCACCCCATGGGGCAGTATATAATTCCCCGACTTTATATTTCCCGACTTCTTTATATACCCTCGTGGTATAGCAATACCCAAGTTTATTTAAATAATTTTGAATTGACTCATATTCATGTTCAGGGAATGATATTTCTTTGATCATACAATAAACCTCCTGACAATGTATACTGCTTAACGATTTCACTTGCCATGAAACCAGACTGCATAACGCTGACCGGTTGGATTGCATGATTACATTAGGCAGTATTCAGCGTTATGCAGTATAAAACACAGAATATGCATATTTATTTCCACATTTTTAGTGGGTACACAATTCCGAAAAGGGAGTAAAATATATCCTCCTGAAATCTGTGCATCCGGCAGCAGCAGTGCCTGTCCTGTCCATTCATATCTTGTAAATATTCTATATTTATGAAACGTCTCTACATGTTGTCCTACTTCAACTTTGCGATTAATTTCGTTACGTACATCTGGATCCAAATCGTCATAACGATTTTTCAGACAACCATATTCGCCATTTGTCAATATACCATAACTGTGTGCCTCACTAAGCTCCTCTCCAAATCTCTTCCATTGATTCATATTGAAGTCGCGAACAAACGAACTATCCACATAATCGTAATCTTTCACCAGCTCTGATTCCTCCATCATTTGAGGATATTTTATACAGTCAACAAAGTCCAGAATGACTCCGCCATACTCTTTTACGAGCTGAAGATTTTGTTGATAGATATCATTCATTTCTTTCTCTGTAAGCTGCTCTGCATACATTGGCGCATAATTTGATCCTGCGTGTTGAAACTTGTTTCCCAATTCTCGCCCTATTGTCGCAACTTCATGTGACGCCAGTAACGATCCATGTGCATTTTCGAGAAGCATTTGCTTTTCCAATATCTGAGAAGGCGATAGTTCCCACCAAAACTGCTCTGGAAATGCACTGTATTGATTCAAAACAAGACGTTGCTCTGATCTTGTCATATGACTCACAACCTGATTCAATTCTTCTTTATATTCTTCCTGTAACTCAGGAATCAAAAGTCTCAGTTGATTTCTAATTTCCTCCAATTTTTTATCCGCCTGTTGTATTCTCAGAATTTTTTCTTTATTTGCAGCATATGCTTTTTTCGGTGCAAGCTCCAACACACTTACACATTTATACAAATCAATTGCAGGCGGTATAATATATATAAGCCATACCCAGAAAGCATTTGCAGATGCTGCAAATGTTACAATCACAAAAACTAAAACAACAACAGGCCACATAAACCACCGCCCTGATTTCCCCGTAAACGTAGACAGTGATACTGAATTGTTTTCCATATATCCCTGCAAATTATTATAAATACTATCCTCCGAAGGCTGTTCCAATTCTATCTGAATATATTTTACAAAGGATGCTATAAATGAAATGATAAACCATATAACCCGTCCATTGAATCCCCATATTGACATGCAAATCAAAACGATATCTACAATTGCTATATTTTTCAGGTTGCCCTTTTTCCCCTGATACAAATCCATCAGCCCTACCGCATCAAATGCAGGACATTCTGCATATGCGCGCTTATATTGCTGCATGATCTCTGCATATCTTTTATGTACAGTTCCGTGTTCACCCGTACCATTGACATAATCTGCTTGTAATTGATATATATTATTGTTTTCCAATATATTCATATGATAACCCGTAATTCCCGTAAGTTAATTCCAACCACATTTGCCTTAATATACTTCAACCAGTCGTAAACTGAGGTATACTTGT
>ERZ808040.1626-NODE-1626-length-14590-cov-5.015159_pt1 | contig 14590 bp, 11 predicted proteins | sample MGYA00380191_ERZ808040 | MGnify/ENA primary metagenome ERZ808040 (study PRJEB31490, sample SAMN06133395) | mouse gut metagenome | isolation source: J6 | host: mice | place: China: Chengdu | collected 2015-05 ... | reverse complement strand
TTGACTGACGACAACGCGGCGATGGCGTGAACAGCGAGTGCTGATTACTCAAGAATTAATGCAACGATGTACTAGGACGTTGGCATTGCCCGCTGAAGCGGGCAAGCTCGCCCCAGGGGCGGCTCCGTGAGGAGGCTTACACCAGGAAATGCCGGATGCATGGCATTTCTCATTGCGCATAGAGCAGCGGGATAGCTTATTTCGCACACAAATTTGTGCCGGAGCCACAAATTTGAATGGCAGGGCCGAATCTGACATCCGGCTCCCGTGCCTACGCAAAATGCTCCGGCGTGGAGAATTTATATGAGGAAAAACAGTGTAAAAAATACCCGTATCAACGGGGAAGTGCAGCGTGTCCTGGCGGAGATCATACGGGGCGAGATCAAGGATCCCCGGATCAGCCAATGGACAAGCGTTGTAGCAGTGGAGGTGGCCCCCGACTTGAAGAGCTGCAAGGCATGGATCAGCGTGCTGGGCGGGGAGGAAGCAAGGGAAGCCACGTTGAAGGGTTTAAAGAGTGCGGAAGGATTCATAAAGCGGCAGCTGGCTAAGAAGGTTAATCTTCGCAACACTCCTGAAATAACATTTGTTATGGATCAGTCTATTGAATATGGAGTCAATATGTCCCATAAAATTGACGAAGTGATTGCCAGAGACAGTGAGGGCGCCAGCGAGAACCAAAGCGCTGCGGAAGCCGAGGAAGGCGGCGGGAGAGAAGACGCTGCGGAAGCCGAGGAAGGCGGCGGAAAAGAAAGCGCTGAGCCTGTTGAGGAAGGCGCTGCGGATCAATAGACGCCTGGGGTTATGAGAAATGAGGAGTTATTAGTTAATGGAATGGAACTTATTAGACGAATGTAAGGATGCAAAAAGGATCGGCATCAGCGGTCATATCCGGCCTGACGGCGACTGTGTATGCGCGTGTCTCTCTATGTGCATGTACCTGCGGAAATGCCTGCCAAAGGCGCAGGTAAAGGTATTCCTGGAGAAACCCGCCGACATATTCCGGGAGCTGAAAGGATTTGACGAAATCGACAGTGAGTTTGGGGATGAGGGACCCTTTGACGTTTTCTTTGTAATGGACTGCGGGGCCGATCGGATCGGCGATGCGGAAAAGTACTTCCGGGATGCAAAGAAAAAGATCAATATCGACCACCATGTGACCAATAAAGGCTGTGAAGGGTTAAATCACATTGTGCCGGATGTGGGCGCTACCTGCGAACTAATTTATGACATGATCGACCCTGGAATGCTGGACAGAGACCTGGCCATGGCATTGTATGTGGGAATCATCCATGATACGGGGATTTTCCAGTATTCCAATACCACTCCCTCTACCATGGAGAGAGGGGCGAAGCTGATCAGTTATGGCTTTGACTTTCCCAGGCTGATCCAGGAGACTTTCTACCAGAAGTCGTATATCCAGTCAAATATTATGGGCAGGGCCCTGCTGGAGAGTATCCGGTTTATGGATGGCAGGTGTGTTGTCAGCTGTGTAGACCGTAAAACCATGCAGTTCTATGACGCAGAGCCGGATGATCTGGACGGGATCGTGAACCAGCTGCGCAACATACGCGGCGTTGACTGCGCCATATTTATGTATCAGACGGGTGTTCTGGAATATAAGGTGAGCCTGCGTACCAGCGAATCGGTTGATGCGGCGGAGGTGGCTTCTTTCTTCGGCGGAGGCGGCCACGCCCGTGCAGCAGGCTGTACTATGAGGGGAACCTTCCATGACTGTGTAAATAATCTTTCCTTACATATAGAAAAGCAATTAAGGAATAGTTAAGAAATGGCTTAGATTATACACGGAATGAGTCCTCACAGGCAGAATGGAGGAAGAACCTGGCCTTTCCGGGGATAACAGGAGGAAATTTTGAACGGAATCATGATTATAGACAAAGAGCCGGATTTTACCTCCGCCGATGTGGTGGCTAAAATGCGGGGAATCTGCGGCCAGAGGAAGATCGGGCATACGGGGACCCTGGATCCTGCCGCTACGGGGGTCCTTCCGGTCTGTCTGGGCAGCGCTACAAAGCTTTGCGACCTGCTGACGGACAAGGATAAGGAGTATGTGGCGGAATTGACCCTGGGCGTGGAGACGGATACCCAGGATGCAACAGGCTGTGTGCTGGCACAGCGCCCTGTAAATATTTCGGGGGAAGAGGCCAGGGCGGCCTGCATGTCCTTTGTAGGCGGGTATCTTCAGACTCCGCCCATGTACTCCGCCCTGAAGGTAAACGGCAGGCGGCTGTATGAGCTGGCACGGGAGGGTAAGGTGGTGGAGCGCAAGGCCCGCCCTGTGGTGATCCATGAATTGGAAGTGCTGGAGCTGAACATGCCTGTAGTCAAAATGAGGGTAGTATGTTCCAAGGGAACCTATATCCGTACCCTCTGTGCGGATATCGGGGAAAAGTTAGGCTGCGGGGGAACCATGCAGAGCCTGCGGCGGACCAGGGTGGGAATGTTCGGCCTGGAACAGGCGGTCACATTGGGGCAGCTTCAGGGATACAAGGATACGGGCAGGCTTACAGAAGCTTTATACCCTGTGGAAAGCTGTTTTCCGGACTGTCCTGTCCTGCACGTAAGCCATGAGGCGGCCAGGCTTTTGGAGAATGGGAATGCCATTTACCCCGGCCAGACTTGTGAAACGAGGGTCCATAGACCCGGGCAGTGGGTGCGGTTCCATCGCCCCGACGGAAGCTTTGCCGGAATATATGCTTTGGATGGAGCGGAAGAGCGGTACAGGCCGGTAAAAATGTTTTTAGAGAAAGAGTGACCAAAGCTTGGAGATTATAGCAAATACGACGGATTTTTATTTGGACAGGGAAACCGCTGTGGCCATCGGGAAATTTGACGGGATACATATCGGCCACAGAAGACTGCTGGAGGAGATCCGGGAGAAAAAGAAAGACGGGTTATGTACCTGTGTCTTTACTTTTGACCCGGCACCGGCAGTCCTTTTTGGGTGGTCAGATGGGAAGGAACTTTCCACAAAGGAAGAGAAACACGTGTTGTTTGAACGTGCGGGGGTGGACATATTGATCGAATTCCCCATGAATCGGGAAACGGCGGCTACGGTGCCGGAGGTATTTGCCGCGGAGATTTTGGCGGAGAGGATGCAGACAAGGTTCCTGGCTGCGGGCAGCGACCTGTCCTTTGGGGCGGGAGGCGCCGGGAACACGGAATTTCTGCGGAAACTGGGGCCTGAACTGGGGTTTCAGGTGAAGACCATCCCCAAAGTCTGCGTGGACGGAAGGGAGGTCAGCTCCACCCATGTCCGCAGCTGCGTGGATAGGGGGGATATGGGGTTGGCAGAACAGTTGCTGGGAATGCCCTACCCGGTGTTCGGCACCGTGGTGAAAGGTAATCAGTTGGGCAGGACCCTGGGATTCCCTACGGTCAATCTGCTTCCGGATGAGAGCAAGCTGCTCCCTCCGAACGGAGTCTACTTTTCACAAGTACGGCACAGGGGGCGGCTTTACAGGGCCATCAGCAATATAGGCTATAAACCTACCGTCACTGACAGGCATGTGATGGGTATAGAGTCTTATTTGTATGACTTCCGGGAAGACATTTACGGGGAACCGGTGGAAGTATATCTGCTGGAGTTCAGCAGGCCGGAGCAGCAGTTTGGGAGTGTGGAGGCCCTGCGTGGGCAGCTTCAAAAAGACATCATGGCAGGTGAGGCTTATAAAAAGTAAAAATTTGTCTTGTAACTTTTTGTCTTTTCCCGTAGAATTATAGTATCTGCTCTCAAATTTGCGTTTTACCATACAAAGTATGCATTGCATATATAGTAGGCATTGTACACATGGTGTTTGTAGCAGTAAGCAACTCAGATTCAGCAGCAATATCATTGAGTCAAGTAGAGCCAAATGAAGGGATATTAAAATGAGTGCAAGTATTCTATTGTCAATGGCAGGGGGCCTGGGACTTTTTCTGTTTGGGATGCGTGTGATGAGTGACTCCATAGAAAAGGTTGCGGGCGCAAAGCTTCGCCGTATTTTAGAGATCTTTACCACCAACCGATTTACCGGGATGCTGGTGGGAATCGTGTTTACCGGGATCATACAGTCCTCTTCGGCATGTACGGCCATGGTGGTCAGCTTTGTGAATGCCGGCCTGATGAACCTGTACCAGGCGGCGGGGGTGATCTTTGGAGCCAATATTGGTACCACCATCACTTCGCAGCTGGTATCTTTTAATTTGTCCGCATATGCCCCGGTGATCCTGCTGGTAGGAGTGCTTGTGGTCATGTTCTGCTCAAAGGAAAAGGTGAAGAAGTTTGCGGAGATCATTATCGGCTTCGGCGTGCTGTTCCTGGGACTGAGTACCATGTCCAGCTCCATGGCCAGTATGCGGGATGTGCCCGAGGTGGTAAATCTGCTGAGTTCCCTTAAAAATCCGTTTATGGCCACCATTGTGGGACTGGTACTGACCTCTGTGATCCAGAGTTCTTCCGTGACGGTCAGCATAGTGCTGCTTTTGGCCAGCCAGGATCTGCTTTCTTTACATATTACCCTGTACATTATTTTGGGTTGTAATATCGGCGCATGCACCACGGCTCTTCTGGCCTCCCTTGCCGGTAAGAAGGATGCCAAGAGGGCGGCCCTGATCCATTTCTGGTTTAATGTGATCGGTACGGTGGTGCTTTATGCAGTCCTGTTTGTGGCGGAGGAACCCGTGACAAAGATCATTTGGGCCATCTCTTCGGATAACGGGCGTTTTGTGGCAAATGCCCATACTTTGATCAAGATTTTCCAGGTGATCGTGTTGTTCCCTTTCTCAAAGTGGATCGTAAAGCTTTCCATTATATGTGTGCCCGGTGAGGACAAGAAGGTGGGGTACCGTGAGTGTTATCAGCTGAAATACATTGGCGACAAGGTGGTGTTCAATCCGGCCACGGCAGTGATCGAGGTAATGAAAGAACTGGACCGTATGGCATCCCTTGCAAGCGAGAACCTGAACCGGGCAATGAATGCCCTGATCACGCTGGATGAGGAAGATATCGAAGAAGTGTACGAGGTGGAGAAAAATATTGATTTCCTGAATCATGCCATCACCGATTACCTGGTGAAGATTAACCAGACCACCCTGCCCATCGAGGACTTGAAGAGCCTGGGCGCTCTGTTCCATGTGGTAAACGATATCGAGCGGATCGGTGACCACGCGGAGAATGTGGCGGATGCCGCAAGGCAGAGGAGAGACCAGGGGGTGGCCTTCAGCAAGGATGCGCAGCGGGAATTGGGTGAGATGCTGGATATGGTAAATAAGCTGATCCAGTATTCTATCGATATGTTCGTCAGAAGCGACGGCAGCCATATGCAGGAGATCATCCAATTGGAGAACCGGGTGGATGAGAAGGAAAGGGAACTCCAGAAACTGCATGTACATCGTCTTACTAAGGGAGAGTGTACCCCTGAGGCAGGTATGGTCTTCTCGGATGTGGTATCCGGTTTGGAGAGGGTGGCGGATCATGCCACCAATATCGCTTTTGCCATCACTGCCGCGGACCGGGAAGATGAGGTAGAGGCGGTTTCCTAGTACATCGCCGGGTATTTAACATATTTCTTAAGATTTTTTGTAGAGTCTTTTATTTTTTTTAAAGAATCTGTTGACATATGATGGGGACAAATGTATAATCTGACTTAGATGTAACAAATTTGTAACAATATTGTAAATCAGATTTCATTTTTGTAAAGGATTACATACATGAGATACTTAAGGAATATGAAAAAAATAGCAATGGTTTCCGCAGGTTTGATTTGCTGTCTGACAATGGAAGCGCCTCTTACCGTTATGGCATCGGAGGGGACAAGCGTCCTGCAGACGGCTGGGGTGGCTTCGTTTCTGGAGGTAACCCACACTGCGGAGGAATACAAGGAAATGGCCCAGCAGGCGCAGGGCGCTTCCTGGGGGTACACGAATATCGGCATCGCCAATGTGGAGAGCGGAAACCTGAATGTCCGCGAGGCCCCTTCCACCGACAGCAAAATGGTGGGGAAAATGCCTAAGAATTCGGCATGCGAAGTACTGGAGATGTTTGACGGCTGGGCACATATTATTTCCGGTGAGGTAGAAGGTTATGTGAGCACGGAATTCCTGTTCACCGGCCCGGATGCAAAGCTGGCAGCCAACGATTTGGTGCGCACGGTTGTGCTTGTGAATACGGACGGCTTAAATGTCAGGGACGAGGCCAATACCGAGAGCGCTGTCTTGACCCAGGTGCCCAAAGGCGAGGAGTTGGAATATGTGGAGACGCTGGAGGGATGGATCAAGGTATCTATCGACGGTGAGGAAGCTTATGTGTCCTCGGAATTTGTTACCGTGGAACAGAGGCTGGATACGGCCATCACCATGACGGAGCTTTTGTATGGACAGGGTGTGTCCGATGTACGTGTGGAGCTTGTGGAGTATGCGAAGCAGTTCCTGGGCAATCCCTATGTATGGGGCGGCACCAGCTTGACAAAGGGAGCCGATTGTTCCGGTTTTGTATTGAGCGTATTTAAGAAATTCGGTGTGAGCTTAAGCCACCATTCCGGTTCCCAGGCAAAGGAAGGCACTAAGATCAGCGCTTCCGAGCTGAAACCCGGCGACCTGGTATTTTATGCCAACAGTTCAGGGACGATCAATCATGTAGCGATCTATATCGGCGGAGGCAAGGTAATCCATGCCAGCAGTCCTACTACCGGTATTAAAATCAGCAATTACAATTACCGTACTCCGGTGAGATGTGTGAGAGTTTTGCAGGATTAAACTCAGAGGACAGAAAATAGCCTGTTGTAGAAGAGTCAGCAAGGATTCCTGACAAATGTATTCAAAGGGTTGCCGCACTGTGGTTGATGCATAGAGTAGCGGCAATCCTTTTTTGGAGCACATTTATCCCAGCAGCGCTTTCACTGTGTTTACCGGGAAAAATACCGGGGAATAACAGGAGAAACCGGTGTTATTCCTTAAATTATGTGTTTACATTTACAGGCGGATATGATAAAATGTTCAAGTGTGATTTAGCCGATGCTCGGTTCTCGGAGACTCCAACCGTAGCTTAGTGTCAGGTGATTTGCACAGGATGCGATAACACATGAGATTTATATGGAGGAAAGAAACATGATTTCTAAGGAAAAGAAAACAACAATTATGAACGAGTATGCAAGGACTCCTGGCGATACCGGCTCACCGGAAGTACAGGTAGCTGTTTTGACCGCAAGGATCCAGGAGCTGACTGAGCATTTGAAAGCAAACCCCAAGGATCACCATTCCCGCCGCGGTATGCTGAAACTGGTAGGCCAGAGACGTGGCCTTTTGGAGTATTTGAAAAAGAAGGATATCGAGAGATACCGTTCCCTGATTGAGAGACTTGGCTTAAGAAAATAAGCGTTAGGATGGCATAAGGCGGGAGGCACCATAAAATAGGCGCTTTCCGCTTGTTTGCGCGAATGAGCAGAGTCAGAAGGCCCTCATCGTAGCAACCCATGCATGGGTTGCTGCGCGGAGGGACTTATGACGAGCAACGCGAGCGAGGAAAGCATGGCTTTGCGAGCCTGCACCCCCCCAAGGTAACTATGGGACAGGAGTAAGCCCCGAGACCGCTGAAAAGTGTATAATCAGATAAACTCCATGCATTTTTCAGTAGTTTCGGTGTCTTCTGTTCCTGAAGATAGACAAGCCGTATTAACGGCAGAATGGAGGACTTATGTATAAGACTTATGAACTGGAACTTGCCGGACGTACCCTAAAGGTCGATATCGGCCGTGTCGGTAAACAGGCAAACGGATGTGCATTTATGCACTATGGTGATACTGTGGTGCTTTCCACTGCAACCGCATCCGAGAAACCCAGGGAAGGGATCGACTTCTTCCCTTTAAGCGTGGAATTTGAGGAAAAGATGTACGCGGTGGGCAAGATTCCCGGCGGTTTTAATAAGAGGGAAGGAAAGGCCAGCGAGAACGCGGTCCTGACCAGCCGTGTCATTGACAGGCCCATGCGTCCCCTGTTCCCCAAGGATTACAGGAATGATGTTACCCTGAACAATATGGTAATGAGCGTGGATCCTGCATGCCGCCCCGAGCTGGTAGCCATGCTGGGAGCTGCCATCGCTACCTGCATTTCTGATATCCCTTTTGACGGCCCCTGTGCCATGACGCAGATGGGCATGATTGACGGTGAGCTGGTAGTGAACCCTTCCCAGGAGCAGTGGAAGGTAGGCGACCTGAACCTGACGGTGGCTTCCACCAGGGAGAAGGTCATAATGATTGAGGCGGGCGCCAATGAGGTTCCCGAGGACAAAATGATCGAAGCAATCTACAAGGCTCATGAGGTCAATCAGACTATTATTGCCTTTATTGACCGGATTGTTGCCGAGGTGGGCAAGAAGAAGCATGAATATACCAGCTGTGCAATCCCTCAGGAAATGTTCGACGAGATGATGAAACTAGTCACTCCCGCTGAGATGGAAGAGGCAGTGTTTACCGACGAAAAGCAGGTTCGGGAAGAGAATATCCGTGTCATTACCGAGAAGCTGGAGGAGGCATTTGCGGAAAAGGAAGAGTGGCTTGCCATTCTGGGAGAAGCGGTGTACCAGTATCAGAAGAAGACCGTCCGCAAGATGATCCTGAAGGACCATAAGCGGCCTGACGGACGTGAGATCACACAGATCCGGCCGCTGGCTGCGGAAGTGGATATCATCCCCCGTGTGCATGGTTCCGCTATGTTTACCAGAGGACAGACCCAGATTTGTAACGTATGTACACTGGCTCCTCTGTCTGAGCAGCAGAGAATTGACGGACTGGACGAGAACGAGGTCAGCAAGAGATATATGCACCATTACAACTTCCCTTCCTACTCTGTGGGTGAGACAAAACCCTCCAGAGGCCCCGGAAGGCGTGAGATCGGCCATGGTGCGCTGGCAGAGAGGGCTTTGATCCCTGTGCTTCCCAGCGAGGAGGATTTCCCCTATGCGATCCGTACCGTATCCGAAACTTTTGAGTCCAACGGCTCCACTTCCATGGCATCTACCTGTGCGTCCTGTATGTCCCTGATGGCGGCAGGCGTGCCCATTAAGAAGATGGTTGCGGGCATTTCCTGCGGACTGGTGACCGGTGAGACGGACGACGATTTTGTACTGCTTACCGATATTCAGGGTCTTGAGGACTTTTTCGGGGATATGGACTTTAAGGTGACCGGTACTACGGAAGGAATTACCGCTATCCAGATGGATATTAAGATACATGGCCTTACCAGGTCTATCGTAGAGGGCGCCATCGCCCGCTGCCGTGAGGCAAGGCTTTTCATTATGGACACCTGTATGAAGCCTGCCATTGCCGTACCCAGGCCTGAGGTAGGACCTTATGCGCCTAAGATCATTTCCATCCAGATCGACCCTGAGAAGATTGGAGATGTGGTAGGGCAGAGAGGTAAGACTATCAATGAGATCATTGCCCGTACCGGTGTTAAGATTGACATTACCGATGACGGCAATGTATCCGTTTGCGGAACCGACAAGGAAATGATGGATAAGGCCGTGGAGATGGTGAAGATTATCGTCACCGATTTCGAGGAAGGCCAGATCTTCAAGGGTAAGGTAGTAAGCATTAAAGAGTTTGGCGCATTTATTGAGTTTGCCCCCGGCAAGGAAGGGATGGTACACATCTCCAAGATTGCCAAGGAGAGGATCAACCGTGTGGAGGATGTGCTCACATTGGGCGACATTGTCACGGTGGTGTGCCTCGGTAAGGATAAAATGGGCAGGATCAGCTTCTCCATGAAGGATGTAGCGCAGAAATAGAAAAGGGTATGTGTGGTCATAAGCATTCCCTTATGGAAACAGTTTTTGAAAAGCTGTCTCGGGTTTTCCGAGGCAGCTTTTTGGCCGTGGTATGGCAGATATGCATTTATTATATGGGGATCTGAATATCTGGTGCAAACGGCTTCATTTATGCTATAATAGTAAAAGCAAAAGAAAAGTGATTTCTGAATGAACAGTGTACCGAAACAGGAGGAACGGGCCAATGGAAAATTTAATGGAGTTATTAGAGACCAGGCGTACATACCGCCGCTTTGGGCAGAAAGAAGTTTCGCAGGATATCATAGATGAGATCCTTATGGCAGCAAGGCTTTCTTCCAGCGCGGCAAACAGGCAGCCACTGAGCTATATTGTAGTGAAAGAGGCGGACAGGGTGGCGGAAGTCTTTTCCCACACAAAATGGGCGGGGGCGCTGCCGCCGGAGCAGGGCCAGCCGAAGGAGGGCGAAAGGCCCGTACTGTTTATCGCGGTGGTGGAGAATTTGGACATTAACCCTAACTGTGATACGGACGCAGGCCTTGCCATCGGCAATATGACTTTGGCAGCGTGGAACAGAGGTGTGGGAAGCTGTATCATCGGCGCCTGCAATAAGCCTGTGCTGGCAGAAATGTTTGGGTTGGCCCAGAAGCAGGCGCTCCATTCGGTAGTGGCCTTCGGCTATCCCTCCCATGCCAGCCATATTGCCGACATGGAAGACCCGGCTCAGTTTAAGTATTATCTGGACGGCAACAGGGATTATTGCGTACCGAAGAGACGTTTGGCAGATGTGGTGAAGTATCTGTGAAAGGTGAAACAAGGTATTATAGAGCATTAACGGGGCATTCGGGCCAAAGAAAAGGGAAGGAAGTGTGAAGGGAGGTTACGGTTTCATGCAATTAAATTATGGGGAAATCAACGATACGGAAATTCAACTGGTATGGCAGGATGGGGACAATGAGGGATGTACATACCGCCTGTATTGGTCAGACCGTTACAGTGACACGATGGAGTATAAATGTATTTATGAGGGGACGGACACTTCCTTTACGCTGAAGAAAGTGCCGCACATCCCCCACTATCTGAAAGTGGAGGCCTGGAGTGGCGGGGTGAAGCTGAGGGAGAGCGGCCTGCTGAAAACTCCTGTGAAAAAGGCCTTCCATGAGCAGATTGAGAAGCTGAGCAGAGGCCTGGTTGCTTTTTCCGCCAAAGAGGGCGTTTTCCTGGGATGGAGAATGTTTTTGCCAGAGGTTACCGGTTACACTGAAACCGGCATGAGCGGAACCGATTATGTGGTATACAGGAACGGCAAACCTATTAAATTGGTTACAGACAGTACCAACTACCTGGACAGGGAAGGAACGCCCCAGGACGTCTATTCCGTGGCTGCTGCACATATCTGTGAGGAGGGCGGGGCAGAAAAGGACTGCATTGTCCTGGACGGAAAAACGGTGCATGAGACAGAGCCGCCCTGTAAGGAAGTACGTGTCAATCCGAAGGAGTATTTGGAGATCCCCATGCAGATTCCGGAGGGAGGTGTCACTCCGGCGGGGGAGGCATATACTTACAGTGCCAATGATATGAGCGTAGGAGATGTGGACGGGGACGGAGAGTATGAGTTCTTTGTGAAATGGGATCCTTCCAACGCCCATGATGTGTCCCACAGGGGATACACGGGAAAATGCTTTATCGACTGCTATAAGATTACCGGGAGGCTCTTGTGGAGGCTTGACATGGGGGTAAATATCCGGGCAGGCGCCCATTACACCCAGTTTATGGTCTATGACTTTGACGGGGACGGGAAAGCGGAAATGTCCGTGAAGACGGCCCCCGGTACCTGTATGACTGTCTATAATGAGGATGGGACTGTCCGGAGCCGGAACTATATCACCCTGCCGGAAGAGGATAGGGCCAGAGGCGTTACCCATGAAGACAATTATGTGTGCAGCGCGGAGGACTACTACCGGCATATTGTCACTTTGTTTCAGGGATGGCAGGACATTCCCGAAGTAAAGAGGGGACAGTGGCCCGGGACACTGGAGGAATGCTTTTCTATGGAGAAAAAATATTCCTATCCACTGTCACGGCAGGATGCGGAAAGCCTGGCAGACTTTTTCATCGATGAGTACGCCCCGGCAAGAAGTGGGAAAAATGAGTTACGGAAATTTGAAGGATTTGTTTATGAGGGGCCGGAATACCTGACTATGTTTGGAGGAGACGGCGGGGAGTTGGAAACAATCTGCTTCCCTCATCCCCGGGAGGACGACGGCCTGCGCTGGGGCGATTATGCGCTGCGGCGAATTGAACCCTGTAACAGGGTAGACCGTTTCCTGTCAGGGGTGGCGTATCTGGACGGTGAGCGGCCATACCTTATAATATGCCGCGGCTATTACACCAGGACTACCATAGTGGCATATGACTTTTTTGAGGGCAGGCATCGTGTCCGCTTTGATATTGACAGCGGTTATGTCCCTATGGATAATCCTTTCTGTTCCGGCCCCCATGGAGAGCTGGGGACGGATCCTGTCTACGGCTGCCTGGCCGGCCAGGGCAATCACAACCTTTCCACCGCGGATGTGGACGGTGACGGCTGCCAGGAAATCATTTACGGTGCGGCAGTGATCGACCATGACGGGAGTGTGCTGTACTCTTCATGGGGCAAGCTCCCCGACGGGCAGGATGCGAAATTCGGGCACGGGGATGCCATGCATGTGGCTGTCATCGATCCCGACAGGCCGGGATATCAGATATTCAATGTGTTCGAGGGGGCGAAGGCGGCTCCCTATGGATGGGCGCTGCGGGATGCGGAGACAGGGATCCCCTTCTTTGGGGAGTATGCGGAAAAGGACCTTGGCCGCTGCATGATAGGGGATGTCAATCCCAATGTGCGGGGACTGTGCGTTTGGGTAAAAGAAATGTATGACTGTAAAGGGAACAGGCTGCCCGACAAGATATTAGGGACCAACCAGAGTATCCGTTTTGCGGCAGACCTGAGTACGCAAATCCTTGACGGTGTGGACTATATCCATGAAAAGCATTCCGGTATTGTCAATGACAATACCCACGGCATTATGTTAAAGCCGGAGGGTACGTTGACCAACAACGGTACCAAGGGAAATCCCTGCCTTGTGGCGGATATTTTCGGGGATTTCAGGGAGGAACTCCTGCTGCGGACGGAGGACAGCAGCGCGATCCGCATATACACCGGCCTTGAGGTCACCTGCCATAAGCTGTTTACCTTAATGCACGATACCATGTACCGTACCGGGATAGCATGGCAGAATAACTGCTATAACCAGCCGTGTTATACGAAATTTTACTATGCCGGTGATATGGATTTCTCTCAGGTGCTGCCTTATCTGAACGCAGGGGAATAAGCCTTGTTGAGGCAGGAAGAAAAGGATATTTCCAGACAGTACACTAATTGCCTTTAAGCCGTTCATTTTCGGACATGAGCGCGGCTATGAGAGCATCCTTTTCTTCCACCTGAGTTGCCAACTCGCTGATCCGGTTTTTCTGTTCCGTGATCCGGTTTTCCTGTTCCGTGATCCGGTTTTCCTGTTCCGTTATCTTGGTTTCCTGATTCGCAATATAATGCTGTGTCGTGCGCTGCCTGCGGTAATAATCTTCCCGGGCTTCGCATTGCAGGCGTATTTTCTCATCCTGGGTCAATTGGTAAATGGTGTTGGAGGCATCTTCAATACAATTATCTTTCTGCGCAATCATTTTAATCTCCTCCCATGTGGTGGCTTTGAAGAGGGAAGCCCAATAGTCCATATGATAGGACTTATCTTCCTTGGTTGCCAAGTCTATACGAGTTAAGTTTAACACAGAAAGGCACAGTTTGTCACTATATAGCATATGGTTTTTTACGTTTAGCAATTGATAGGTGGCATAAAATTCAGGATATTCAGGGAACAGGGTAAAATTCAGCAGGCCAATCTGTATACTCGGCTTTACGCTGAGGTAATCCTCCCCATGAATCAGAGTATCAAAAGAGCGGCAGAGATAGCTCAGTGAGCGCTCTACCCAGTTTAGCTCGTTGATGACCTGCATTTCAAGGTTAATCCTTGCATGGTCATTTAAAATAACCCTGACATCAAGAAAGAAGGTCTTGGTGTCGATGGTTTCACCCAGCTCAATGGGATTCGCGATAACTACGGACAGGACCTGTTCCGAATCCAGATGGAGCAGGGAGCAGATCAGACCTTTCAAAACCCTGTTGTTCCGCTGGAGCAGCGCCCGAAACAGATAATCGTTGTGCATGGGGATGCTTACAGGGCCGGTGGCAGAGGCAAAGCCAGTGTGTTTTTCATGCATATCATTTCTCCTTTGTGAAAGTGGGTGGCGTAGTTTTCCGACATTTATCCAAGGCGCACGGTGAATACTTCAATTTTGTGAAAAATGCCAAAACGACATGTTTTGTTTACAAAAAACGCGCAATAGTGATTCCATCCGGAAAATGCGGCACAGTATATGGTTTATAAGTACTTGGTATGTATGGCGAACTGCCAGACAGAGATTAAGCCATCAAGAACGAAAAGACAGTGAAAATGACTTAACTTATTCAAAGATTATCAGTTTTCTGTCATGATGTCAACAACAAAAAGAAACAAAATGAATCGCTGTAAAAATCTATTGCACATTCAGTCATTTCCTACTATAATACAGATACAAGATATAGATGCAGAAGTTGTATTTTGACACAAAATATAGTTAAGCCATATCCGCGGAAGCTAGTACATCGTTGCATTAATTCTTGAGTAATCAGCACTCGCTGTTCACGCCATCGCCGCGTTGTCGTCAGTCAAC
>ERZ808040.1625-NODE-1625-length-14609-cov-4.610515_pt1 | contig 14609 bp, 9 predicted proteins | sample MGYA00380191_ERZ808040 | MGnify/ENA primary metagenome ERZ808040 (study PRJEB31490, sample SAMN06133395) | mouse gut metagenome | isolation source: J6 | host: mice | place: China: Chengdu | collected 2015-05 ... | reverse complement strand
CCCCAAGGCTTTCCTCGACACGCACTGTCACCGTTTTCAGCACGCGCCCCGCCGCCGCAATGCAAACCCTCGTCAGCTTACGATCAAGCTGGTGTTCCAATTCCCTGCGCACCTCGGAGATCGTTTCGGCCACCTTAGATATATCATGGATCTGTCCGTCCATCATCGCACGGGTTTCATGGTAACGGATGCTTTGCGCTACCACAACAAAATTGTCCACATTTGGCTTATAGCCAACTGTCCCGACAATGCTCCTCGTCCCTATATCAAGACCAAAAACCAGCTGATCCGGTATTTTTTTTGTATCCATACAGCGCCTCCACGGTGATTTGTAACCTTATCTTATCACAAATCGTATACTATTTCTACTATTTTCTGAAAAATTCTATAAAATTTCCTTTATGTTCTCAAGAAGTGCCTCTTTCGTTGTCCCGTCGCAGTTATCAATAACATGCGTTGCCACTGCCAGAAACTCTTTCTCACTTTTCTGGCGCGCCATCAGGTCATCAATTTTTTTGTCCGGATATCCCCTGCTTTTTTTCAGGCGTTCCCTGCGCTGCCCGGCAGGCGCATAAATGTACCAGACTTCATCACAGAACTGATCGTATCCGCCCTCGATCAAAAGTGCCGTCTCGATCAGCAAAAACTCATAGCGGTTCTCCCGTCTCTCTTTCTCTGCCAGTCCGGTGACATACTCCGTCACGGCGGGATGCGTCAGCGCGTTGAGCCGCTCAAGCTTTACCGGATCCGGAAAAACAAGCGCCGCGAGCGCGCCGCGGTCCACCGTGCCGTCCCTCGCCAAAATGGAATCCCCAAATTCTTCCACCACACGCGCATAAGAAACACCGCCGGGAAGCATCTGTTCCCTTGCCACCTCATCGGTCAAAACCGCGAGGCAGCGGAAATTCTCCCGCAAAAGCTCTATCACCGTGGATTTTCCGCAGCCGACACCGCCCGTCAGCCCAATGATCTTTCCCATACACTCCCTCTTTTCCCTGCCATACAAATTTTCTCACACTGCCTTGTCAAAGTCCAAACGGCCTGCAAACAGCCCGGGAAAGACAACGCTAAAGCGCATCCCCCGATATCCGTCCTTTCTGCCATCAATGCGCCGCGAGCCAGTCCGCCCCCTGTTCCGCCTGCACCTCCAGCGGGACGGCGAGCGCTGCCGCGCCGCTCATCTCCTCGGTGAGGATTTTTCTCACCTGCTCAATTTCCTCCTTGGCGGTTTCTACAAGCAGTTCGTCGTGGATCTGCAAGAGCAGGCGCGACCGGAAACCGCCTTCCACAAGCCTGCGGTCCACGCGCAGCATCGCACGCTTCATGATATCCGCCGCCGTCCCCTGAATCGGCGAGTTCATCGCGATGCGCTCCTGTTCCGCCCGCTTCGTATGGCTGGAGGCTGAAATATCCGGCAGTGGGCGGATACGGCCGTACAACGTCTTCGCCTCCCCGTATTTCCTCCCGTCCTCCACCAGCCGGTCAACAAAACGGCGGACACCCGGGTACGTCTCAAAATACTTTTCAATATATTCTTCCGCCTCATGGCGTGAGATGTTCAGGCCCTGACCGAGCCCGAACGAGCTGATACCGTACACGATCCCGAAATTTACGGCTTTTGCCCGGCTGCGCTGCTCCTTGGTCACTTCTCCAAACGGCGTGTGGAACACCTCCGATGCCGTGATGCGGTGAATATCCTGTTCTTTGTTGTATGCGGCGATCAGATGCTCATCCCCCGACATGTGCGCGAGGACGCGCAGTTCAATCTGGGAATAATCCGCATCCAGAAATACAAAGCCGTCCTGCGGGATAAACACTTTGCGCAGCTGTCTCCCCGCCTCCATACGGATCGGGATGTTCTGCAGGTTCGGATCCGTGCTGCTGATGCGCCCGGTCGCTGTGATCGTCTGCCGGAATGTGCTGTGTATCCTGCCGTCCGGTGCGATAAATGCCGCCAGCCCGTCCGCATAGGTCGATTTTAGTTTGGAAAGCTGCCGGTATTCAAGCAGTTTCCCCATCATCGGATGTTTGTCCAAAAGGCGCTCTAACACATCTGCCGCCGTTGAGTAGCCGGTCTTCGTCTTCTTGCCGCCAGGAAGTTTTAACTTCTCAAAGAGGATCACTCCGAGCTGCTTTGTCGAATTGATGTTAAACTGCTCCCCCGCATCCGCATAAATCTCCTCCTCCAGCACCGCAATGCGTTCGCCGAGCTTGACGGCGTAGTCCGCAAGCTCTTCTTTCTGCACAAGGATCCCTCTCTGCTGCATCGCGTAAAGCGTAAAGATGAGCGGCAGTTCAAGCTCAAAATACAGGGCGGTGTTCTCCCTTAAACGAAGCCATGACAGCAGCCCTTCCGAGAGCAGGAATGCCATATTGCACGCAAACAGCATATATTTTTCCGCCGGGGACTCCATTGAAAGCAACAGTTCCATCGGTGTTGCTTTCTTTAACAATTCTTTTTCTTCCGGCAGCGTAATCCCATAGTATTCTTTGGCAAGGTCGTGGTAAGCATACGCGCCCGCGAGCGGGTTTTTTAGATATGCCGCAAGTGTGGCATCCAGCAGACCGCCGGAAAGGGATATTTCCCGCAGTTTCTCGATATCAAAAGGCGCAAGCTGTTTTGCAAGCTCCAGCGTGACCGGGCGCACGCCCCGTTTTACCGCCTCAGCGAGAAAATCGGAAAATTCTTCGGCCGCGGGCTTTGCAAAATAAATCTTACCGGTATCTGCCTGCAGTGCAACACCAAGCAGCTGCCCCTCCTGCGAGTATGTGGAAAAGGCAAGGTACTTGCCGGAAAGCAGTTCCTGCGGAAGGGAATCCACATGGATGATTTGTTCCGGCTCGGTATAAGGCGGGAATGTGATCTTCTGCGCCGCAGCACAGGCAGCCTCCCTGCCGTCACTTTGCTCTTCGCGGGCATTTACAGCTTCTTTTCCTGTACTGCCGCCTTTCGGTTCTTTGTGGGCGGCGGCATCTTTGGAAGCCCCCTGCGCATCTTTTGATACCGGCGGGTTCATCATCGCCTCAAAGCCCAGAGGTGCACTTTTTGCGGCAGAAAACGGCTCTCCGTCCCCAAACGGCACTTCACCGCCAAAAGGTGTAAAACTGCCGTCAAAAGGATTGTCGGATACCGGGACAAAATCCCCCTCTTCCTCCGGTTTCTCAAATTTTAACGAACGGAATTCCAGCGCGGTAAATTCCTGCATTGCCCGCTCCTCGTCGATGGAAAGCCGCAAATCATCGAGCGTGACATCAAGAGGGATATCCCGCTTGATCGTGGCAAGCGTTTTTGAAAGCATGGCGGCACGTTCCCCGACCAGCTCCGTATCGCTCGTTTTAAGCAGCGGGCCAAGCGGCGAGCGTTTGATGCCAAGGCGCACCTTCCAATCCTGGGCGAGTGCCTTCTGCCCCTTCTCGTCCTTGGCTTTCAGCACTTCATAGAGGCGTTCCACCGAACCGTATTCATGGATGAGCGCCGCTGCCGTCATCTCGCCAATCCCCGGTACACCCTTGATATTGTCCGAAGGGTCGCCCTCCAGACCCTTTAACGAATTCACCGATTCCGGCTTTACGCCGAATTCCTTTTCCACAAGCTCCGGCGTAAACGGGAAGGTGCGGTCCGGCACATGACAATCCTTCTGGCGCATATTGTATTTCTCGTAAAGTTCCTCGGTCTTCTTCGCCGTGGGGTGGATCATCCAAAGCTGTGTGCGCTCCGAGACAAGCTGAAGGTAATCGCGGTCCTTCGTCATGATACGCACCGGGATTTCCTTCTCAAACATGCTTACAAGGGTGCCCGTAAAATCGTCCGCCTCGTATCGCGCGTCCATAAACTGCATGACATTCATCTTCTCTAAGAGCTGTTGGCAGAGCAGGAACTGATCCTTGAGCGGCTTCATCGTCTCCCCGCGGTTTCCTTTATAATCCGGGTACAGCTGCCTGCGGAATGTGTCGCGGCTGACATCCCAGGCGACCGCCAGGTAAGCAGGTCTTTGCTCCTTCAATATTTTTAACAGTACGCGCATAAAACCATAAACCGCATTTGTGTAAACTCCTTTGGAGGTTTGCATGATACGCGGGAAATATACTTCCTTTTCCTCCATTGTCTTCGCGAAGACGATTTCGCGCGGCAGGTTCCCAAAAAACTGGGTTGTCAGCAGGCTCGACCCATCAATCACAAGAAAATATTCTTCCATCTCTCCCTCTTTCCTGAAGCTGTCGCAAAATGCATCCATTCCAAAACGGCAGTCATCCCCGGCCGGTGTTTTTCCCCGCCAAAGAACTTTTCCGGGCTTGGAACTCTTACCGCATATCTTTTACGGCTGCCTCATCAAACTTGATCCCATACACCGCCGTTTGCGCAGTGCCGATTCGAATGCCCGCGCAGGGCAATACCGCGCAAAAAGCTCCCGTGTCCGCATCAATCTTCCCCCGTTCCCCCGTCATCCTCCGGAAGTTTTTGCGCGTGCGGAAAGGGTCTTAAAGTCAAGGTCGGCTGGTAGAGGATCTCCGGCTTTTTTGCCGCTTCAAGCCTTGCCGCAAACGACCCTTCCGAGAGCAGGAAACTCGTCGGGAGAACATAGGTCAGGACACCTTCTGGCCGCATCGCACGCATCAACTCCACATCGGCGCGCCAAAGGCCGTCCATCTGAGCTGCCCGGATGCGCTGGCTGAATACAAAATCGCGTGCCCCGTCGTGGTAGGCAGCGATTGCATTGTCCACAAAATCAATCTCTTCTGGAAGCCCTAAGTCACCGAGATAAAATCCTTCAAGACGCGGCGTGAGCACCTCCGGCTCCGGCTCGACCGCCGACCGCCCGACGCTTAGGCTCAGCGCTATGGCAAGCACAATCAGGATCGCAATCAGGCGGAACCGCCCCGTGCGCGCCTGATGCAGCGCCCGTGCCGCTTCCCATTTCGTTTCCTCCAAAAGCTCATCCACCGCATCCTTGTAGTTGTCCGGGATGTCCGTATCGTCAAGCATATCCGTGGTCACATAGACGATCAGATAAAATTCAAGCTCCTCGTGGCACTGTGGACAGGAACAGATATGACGGGCAAACTCCGCCTTTTTGTCAAGCGGAAAAAGCTCAGGCTTTTTTTCCTGCCTGCGCTTTATGTCTTCCAAATATGGAATTATGAGCGGCTGCACCTGACTGCACTGCATTCCGCCACCTCCCTTATCATATTCAAAAGGCTGCCCCATTACACTTTAAATCATACCGTAAAACACCAAGGCTTTTGCCCGGATCGCTTCTTGTTGGAAAACATCCCGGTACACTCCTGCCATTTTTCCCGGCTTGCCCCAAAAAACGCCCCGGTACGCCTGCACCGCCCTGACTGACATTATCCCCGGAACAACTTTAAAACAACCTCCGCAGTCGGAACATAGTCAGCAAGCGGCGCACGCCGGATTCTGCCATTGTAAAACGCGTAGACATATACATCCCCGGAGCCTTTCTTACCGTCCTTGCTCTCCGGGCAGAAAGAAACGCGCACGCCCCCCTCTAACAAAAAGGAGATCAAGAATCCTTCTCCCGGATAAATATTGTAATAATGCTGTAATAAAAACGATGTTCCCGGCACAAGCTGCATATGCAGCTGCAAACCGTTGCCGCGCGGCTGGCTCAGATAGAGCTCACATTCACACGGTGCACCGTCATAATTCAAAACAGTCTGCTCGTTTGTACCGGAAAAAGAAAAGGAGCGGACAAAATCCGTCACCGCCGCCCCGTCAAGCGCCGCGTCCTCCACCTTGAGCCCAGAAGTACCGAAAACCTCTTTTTCCAGTTCCTGCACGTATTTGCGAAGCCCCTCCGGGTGCTCTAAAGTAATCCCGGCATCTGCCGTGGTCCCATATTTATTTAACAGGGCAAGCTCCGCGTTGCAGAACCTGTCCAGTACCGTCGTGACGGAAGAATATTTCAACGCCTCGCGGAATCCGCGCGAAACCGGCTCTGCCATCCGTTTTAATGTGTTATCCATAATGTGTCTGATACCTCCCCATGATTTATGTAAAATTATATCACGGATGCAGGGGTTTGTAAAGATGTGGGAAAATGACATACTCTTGAATTGCTGCGCGAATTTCCCTGTGCGGGTCTGCTTCTGTGATTCCCTTTATAATTTTTCCACAATATTCTATTTCATAAGGTGCATCCTCTCTTGGGACAAAATCATCAAAAAACACTGTGCGCCAAGTTTCATTCCCCCATGTCGGATGATCAGCCCAATCCTCAAAATCCGCACCATATTTTATCAGCAGATTAAGAACCTGGAACAACTGCTTTTTTGCAGCTTCATATTTTTTGATATTTAATTCATAGATGCCTTTTGAAAATTGCCTTAGAACTTCATTAGCCCTGATCACAGCGGTGTGAATCGGCCGATCGGCTTTCCCCGTCCTCGGGTGTGGATATGTTACCCTGTTAGGGTCTGCACCTTTTTCCAGCAATATTTTAAGCCGGATTTCCTGCCTTTCGGATATGCAGCACGGGCGGTCAAGCGCTCCAAACAGGCAAGAGCTATTGAAACGGCACGGAATGCCCCGCCGAACGCCGGGAAAAATCCGTTTTTCACAGGAGAACGCAAAAAACGGCACAGAACCGGACTCAATCGAATCCGGTTCTGTGCCGTAAGTAAGATGCCGCAGGCGGGACTTGAACCCGCACGAAGTTGCCCCCGGCAGATTTTGAGTCTGCTGCGTCTGCCATTCCGCCACTGCGGCATATTGTCAGTCCGTTGATTTAACGAACATTGCTATTTTAACATAGGAGTTCACAAATTGCAAGTATTTTTTCGTTTTTTTGAATTTTTGGTGAGATTTTGATGAACCCCGCTTCATTTGTAATGTGCTGTTTTGCCCATACCAACCAAGCACCTCGGCAAAACAGCACATTGTCCCAAACAGTATCAGTCCAGATTAAACATCGCACGGCGCACAAACGTCAATGTCTTGCGGTCGTCCTTTTTGACTTTCGTGATCTTTCCGTTTGCGTCCTGTTCAAACACATAAGAATAAATGTTTTTCTTAAACTTGTAATCCTCTTCCGTATTTCCGATTCCCTGTTCCCTGTCTTTCAGGCCGTAGCATACAACCGCACTGAATTTCACATCTTCCGTCGTGGTAGCTTTGAGCTTCCCGTCCACGATTGTGCCCTGCAAAAGCTCGAGCGGAACATCATAATAGTAGTCAACGCCCAGCTTTAAGCGCGTCTTTTTCCGCTCTGCCTCGTCTTTTGCAAGTTCTGTCAAAAGATAGGCCTCCGTCACAGGGATCATGTTTTCAAGTTCCATCGTTGTCTGGTCATCAAAGATATCCTCGCGGTAGATATTAAACTGTACCAGCGCGCTGCTCAGATCGGTCTCATCCCCCTTCCGGGTATTCAGCTTGACATTGAACTGCACCCTGCCATACAGTTTATCTTCCTTTTTGACGATCTGCCCGACCTCCAAAGCGATCTGTACATTGTCCGACTCGTAATCCACATTCGAGTAAACCTTGCTGCTCAATGACCCGTTGATCAAAACATTGAGCGAAGAACGCTCTTTATTCAACAGGTAATACATAATGTCAAACGCGGTCAGTTTGTCACGGTCACAGAACTCAATGATCTCAAACGGGTCTTTTGCATAAACACTGTCTTTATAGTCAAAAAACTCCGTGCCCGAAATGATCGTCATCGCATTATCATTGTTGTAAGTATATACATTATTTCTTACAGAACCATTGATGATGGCACCATTATCATCAAGGAAGATCGGGATCATATTGCTCCATTTCCAGAGGATCTCACTCTGGTTGTTCCCGTTCAGATGGTTCTCGTCCTCCGCCCCGTGATAATACACACCCTCCACGTCGAGGAATGTCCGGTCATCCCAATAAAGTGCCGCCACGTTCAGATCTTCCTTCGACGCATGGCTTTTGTTGATCCCGTTTTCCACGATCGTCGTGAAATATCCGGTCGTGACCTTCTTCGTCGAGCCGTCCGCCAGTTCCAGCGTCAATTCTTTTTCAACCACCTTCCCGTTTTTGACAAAGTGATTGTAAAAGTACGCATCTTCGTCCGTCTCAAAGACCTGCAGCATCCGGTAGAGTTTTATCACGTTGTTGATCGTCCCGATGTTCCCGCCGATCGGAGCCTGCACGTCATCCGCGAAATACCGGACACCTGGTATCGCAAGAAAATACGGTTCCCCGCCGCTCAATTTATAGCAGTTAAACGGGATGCCCAGCGGCGCATACGGGAAATCCTCATCCTGGAGGATCGAGATCTTGCACAGCATGCGCATCGCGACCGCCCAGGAAATATCATTTTCCACAAAAGTCCTCGGCGCAAAACTCCCGTCTGCAATCTGGTCAACCTCATCCTTGGTCGGTGAAAAGAAATCTTCGTTATAGTATTTTCCCCACATCTGCAAAGCGCCGGCAACATGGTTCGTATCATTAAATGTAATGTAGTCTGCCGCATCAATCAAATTCCAGTCGCCGTGTTCCGCAAACGCATTGAGCACATCCGGGGTCACGGTAAGAACTTTGATTTGGTAATCTTTGATCTCACTGTCATCCACCGTCAGGGTCTGTTTCAGGAAATCGGTCTGTTCATTGAAATAATGGTATTCCTTCGGGCGGTAATAGCGGAGCGAGGCAAAAATCCCATCCTGTGAGCCGAGCGAATAGCTGACTTTTATCGTCTCCTCCTTACGCCCCCCATCCCGCTCAAACGAGATCGCGGCATCCGCCACACCCTCATCAAAATAGGAAATCACGCCCGATTCCTCAACAAACTGATACCGCTCTTCCCATTCCGGAAGGTTGTCGTCCACCCGAATCTTCGAACAGTAGAGTCCTGTACCCTCCAATTTGATGTTGCCGGTTCGGTCCGGCGATTTACAAAAATATCCGAATTTACCGTTGAAATACGCATATGTCCTCTGCCAGTCATGCGGCGCGTTTTTCGGCAGCACTGCGGTCTCCGTCTGCACCCCGTCCGCGTTATACACCGGCACGGACAGGTCGCCGTAAAAATCATCATAAAACCCGTCATATGGCACGGCCGGATCTTCTTTTTCAACAAACTTACAGTTTCCTCCCCCGGCGGAGCCAAGCTTTGTCACTTTCACATCCGATACGGGAGCCCCTCCCGGCCAATCCAAATAATAATCCCCGGAATTATCCCATACCCGCTCAAAACGTCCGTACCGCCCTTCACAGTACGCATAAATATTGTTCCAGTCGGACAGTTTCCTGCTGAGGATAACCGAATCTGCCTTCTGTTCTTCGAGGTACGCCTCCCGCATATCCTCCACATAATCAAACGACAGCCCTTCCAAAATCTCAAAATCATAATTCCCGCCGCTCCCGACATACTCGGCGCGGATATCCCGCGAAGCTGTGGAACCGGTGATCCGGTACGCCCCATTGCTGCTTTTCACAAATTTTCCGTATACATTCCCAATGTCGGAAGCCGCAAGATGCCCTTTCGGGTATACTTCCCCTTCCAGATTTGTGTCAGCGGTCGGCCTGCTGTAATATTCTGCGTAGCCAATCCCTTCCTCCACCCGGACAGGATTCCCCGTTACCATAGTATTGAACTGAATCGCTATATTGTTTGCATCCTGAATGGAATTGACATATTTTACATTTGCACGGTCAAAACTGATCGGCTCGCATCCAGGTATCAGGTAGCCAAACTCCGCGTACCCTTCAAACGGTACGACCTCCAGTATGATGAACGGATTCTCCACCGTCCCCAGTTCGTAATTCCGGTCTTTCCGTATCGTCCCATAATGGTCAAGCGTGATTGTCATGGATTTATGGTTCCGGATCTCGGCATCAAAATTCGCATAATCAAACGTCACTTTGGTAGGAACAGAAATATTCTCGTCCTTCACACCTGCCGTCGCCGTCACCCCGGCATCCTTTTTCCACCAGCGCTGTACCGGCGGTGCAACACTCACGGCAAAGACCGTCACCACCAAGATCACTACAATCAAAATTTTCCTTTCCCTCATCAGAACGCCTCTCATTTCTCCGCATCCGCACGGTTGAAAAATATGTTTCGCTGAATGACACAACAAATATATACACCTATTTCAGAACACACTCCCACCCATGACTATATTTACCAAAAAGTATAGCACAGGTTCCCAAAAAAAGAAATACATTTTTCAAAAATAGCTTAAATTTCCAACAAATTGACATATCCTTATGGAGCCGCGGAAGAAATCTGGTTCCGCAGGCTGATGCAGCTCGTCGTCGTGTAGGTCCGGCCTGCATACTCGAACTCGATGGTCACCGTCACCAGCCGGTTTTCATCCCCTGGCGCGGGAGGATATTTCTGCGGCGATATCTCAAGGGACCTGCAGTAGCGCGCCAAAAGCGGCGGATCCGTCTCCGTCAGGCTTTTTGAAAATAAAAGCTCGTTGTTTTTCACGGTGAAGTAATATGTCGTATCCCCGGGATTTTCGGCATCCCCCGGTGTCACAACCATCAATCGGGAACCGCCCCCTGCATCCTCCGTAAAATCATATTGTTTTGCCTCGATCAAAATATCATTGAACTGGTTCATCGCAATCTGCGCCTCGGTCTGCAGTTCCACCTCGATATCCGCCACCCGGTAACTGTTGATCGCCGTAATGATAAAACCTGCCGCCGCCACCATTACGATACTCATGATCAGGATCGTGACGATCAGTTCCACGAGGGTAAATCCACGCTGGTCATTTTTCAGTTTTTTACGCATAACGTGATTCCTCCCCGCTTTCCTACTGTAGGCGATACCGGCCGGTTTCCTGATAAACCCGGATCGTCCGGGTATTGCTGCCTGTGATCACAATTTTGTCAAATTCCGGATTGTCGGTATGGACTGCCCCGGCTCCCGAAAAAACAAGCGACCCGTTTCCCTTTTTAAACCGGATGGTAAACGGCGACCCTTCCGCGACCCTGCACACAAGAGAGCTGCCGGAAAAAAACTCGACCGTAAGCCCCGCGTCCCCAAGTTCCACTTCATCCTTCACCTCGCCGCCGACGTAGAGCGTGCCATAATAGGCATGCTCCCCCTTGCTGACCACAAGCTTTACCTCGCCGTCCACCCGGCTCATCGAATCGTTGCGTGTCCGGTCAATCAGATTTACAAGCCGCTTCGTGAAGCCGTTGGCTTTCGCGCGGTTTATGGTGGAAAGAGATATGACCGCCGCCGCCGAAAGAATACCGATGATCAGCACGACTACTATCATCTCGACCAATGTAAAACCGCCGTCATTTTGTTTTTTCTGCCGCCCGTCGCCGCTAGCCCGCATTGTCTCACCGCTTTCTTCCTGCTATTTCTATGCTTCCTGCCTATAAGCTTCCTAATTCTTCTTCCAATTCTCGAACGTGACCGAAATATTCCTCGCGCCCGCTTCCTCCCCGCCTTCCCCATCCGCAGGCGGGAGCGGGTAATTCATGAAATAGCGCTGGAGAATAGGGTTCTTGTCGATCAGTTCCTTGATAAAACTGCTCCCGCCTGTCACATCCGCACTCCGGAGTGTGATATCATCGGTCGCGAGCATCATCCCGGAAAATTTTCCGCCCTGCACCGTGATCTTTCCCTTGGCAATGACGATCCCCTTCCACTCCTTGGAATTAAATGCAAGGTCGCCGGTTGCCACGATCACCTCAAAACCATCCGCATCCGGTCCGTCCGTCTTCTTCATATCTTTATCAAAATACAGATGCACTTCCCCCGCCGGGATCTCACTCATGCGGACAATACTGTTGACGAGGCTTCCTGTCGCAACCCCGTTGTAATTCTCGTCCAGCATCGCCACAAGCCCGGAGAACTTTTGCTTTAACTCCGACTGCTTTAAGAACGCTTCCCCCGAATCAATGGTTCCGCTGACCACATCCGTGATCTGATGGCTGTCATTCACCCGCAGGACTGTCCCGTTGGTCTTGATCTTGGCATTCGCCGGAAGCTTCACTTCGCCGAGCTGCAGCACATCCGCGTAGGTGTCAAGCTGGCTTTTATTTACCTGGCTGTAACGCAGGAAATACTCCTGCGCCGCTGCACCGGTCTTAAATTTCAGATAAACATAATAGAGCGGTTCCGCCTCGGACAAAAACCGCACCGGGATAACCTCGCAGGGGTTCGATGCCACATAACCGGCAAGCGTCATTTTCCCGTCCGTACCAAACTGTGCCGCGGTATCCACGATATCACCGCGCAATGCCTCATACTCAGCCTTGGTCAGAGGGTTATGCCCATATTCTTTGATGCATTCCCCCGGCACGAGGTAAGCCAGCTGGTTTCCCTTATAGCTGATGGTCTCTCCCTCCATGATCTCGCGGTACGCGCCCGCCGACTTGTCGCCGCCGTAAATATCCGGCACCCTCAGGCTGCTCCTGCCCGCGAGCCAGAGCGTGTTCAATCCGCTTAAGTCGAGCGTTGACCTGCCCGAATTGATCACGACAGCACTGCTGTCCGCCGCCGTCACACCGCCGCCGACCGTCATGTAACCGTAGTAATTCCCCGTGATGCCGACCGTCGAATGTTCCGCGCCGATCGTCATATCGTCCGCGACATAGCAGTCCGCACCCGAAATTTGGATGGACTGGCCGCCCGTTGCCCCCGTTACGTCCCGGACAGTCTGGATGTTCTTTGTCCAAACTTCCACATGCCCTGCCATCCCGGAAATATCAAGCGACCCGCCGCGCTGTGTGCGCACCTCGGAACCGGCGATCAGACGCTTTGCCGAAAGCTTTAAATTGCCGCTGTTGTCCGCCACTAAACTGTCCCCGGCATACACATTGCCGGAAACCGTGCTGCCCCCTTCCGGAACCATGACATTTTGGTCGGAAATAATGGAATAATCCATGTAGTCCCCCTTCACGGTCACAGGGGTCTCCACATTCAGCTTTGTAAATTCCACCTTCACGCGCACATCTGTCGTGATCGTCGTCTCGTAGCCGTTTTCCAGATAAGATACCGACAAATCTTTTAATACGAGGTCATCGCCGTCCACCTGCACCTGCAGGGGCACTGCCCCGGATTCGAGATTTAACAGCCGCAGTCCCGTTTTGTAAATTGCCGGATCCACGCCATAAAACAGAGAATCTTTCGCGGTGCAGTCATCAAGAAGCGCCGGCTTTACGGCTGCGGTTGCCCCGTCACTATAAGCCGTATCTGTCAGTTTGTAAAAAAGATTCCTCTTCACTTCCGATTTCAAAAGCGAATCATTGTCCGGGGAATAATGGGTCAGCACATACTGGTACGCCTTTCCCATCTCATCCTCCGCCATCTGGGAAAGATTCGCCATAAAAATATCCAGCCCCGACTCCGTCTGGTAGAAATTCTCCTTCGCCATCTCGTCCACTGCTTTCATATCGCGGTTTGCGGTGGAGGACACTAATACCGTTGTGCCAAGGATCCCGGCAAACGCGATGCATATGATCACAAGGATTAAAGACGAACCTCTGTTATTTTTCATTTCCTTATGCCTCCTTTACATGCCTACTGCATGATATCGGTTTCCATCGTCGCGAGCAAGCTGCCTGCATGCCCCTCGTCCTGACGGTAGACCTCGATGGTCACCTTCTGCATTCTCGTATGCTCTTTGGTAACAACAAGTGACTGTCTGTCTTCCAGTACTTCATATCCCGGCACTACCGTTCCTCCGCTTATGCTGACCCTATGGTCAGCCTCAAGCGTCGTCGAACAAAACAGTTCTATCTTTTCGCCGATATACGGTTGGTTTATCGCAAAAACCGGACCGAAAATTTTGTCTGCGCCCGCTAAGCTGCCAAGACAGGCTGCGCTCTCCTGCACAGCAAAAAACAGCTTCCATCCAAACCCACCGGTATTTTTTATCTCAACCATATCCCCGATCCGCGCGTTCCCCGAAGGGTCTCCGGCTATCCTGAGCGGATCGTAAAAGATATATATATTTTCCAGATTCTTCATCCCCGCACTGCTCTCGGTGGAATATGCCGCGTAGGAAGAGCCGCCGTAGGAATAGCGCAGCAACACCTCCGCTTTTGGTTCCGTTCTTGTCCCGGACACTTCGATCACCAGATGACTTGTCATCTCATCATCAATATTAAGCTTCGCTTCCGCCCGCTCCTGTTCGCTCGGACCGGAATACCCTTCCACATCCGCATGGCTGCTCCACTGCCCCGAAACCCACTCGTCAAAGAAATAGGTCTTCGCCGCTTTTTCCAAGCTTCCGTTCACCACGCCAGCCGGGCAGACAACAAAGGTCGATTCCCCATCCAAAGTCGTCAGGTCAGGAATGCCGCGGTCGTTGAGCCCCGTCTGGTCGGTCTTTTCAAACTCCGCCCCACTGTACGTAACTTTTACAAAGTAATCGTTCACACCCTCCCGCACATTCTTAAGTGTGAAACCGTTGGGATTCGGCTCAAAAATCCCCTTTCCTCCCAAACCGTCCGCATAGGCATCCGGCAGGACATCCTTCATCGCGCTGTCCTCCGCAAGCCCTGACTTGATGGTATGCGTGTTCGCGTACTCCTTCACACACTCCATCACATTCTGCGCCACAATCGTCGCCGCCATCGCCTGTCTTGATTTCATGTTCACTTTAAGTGACATCATAAAGCTTCCGAGCAGCGG
>ERZ808040.1624-NODE-1624-length-14614-cov-3.778771_pt1 | contig 14614 bp, 11 predicted proteins | sample MGYA00380191_ERZ808040 | MGnify/ENA primary metagenome ERZ808040 (study PRJEB31490, sample SAMN06133395) | mouse gut metagenome | isolation source: J6 | host: mice | place: China: Chengdu | collected 2015-05 ... | reverse complement strand
GCTCGTCTATGGTAAACCCTCTTGTTATCCCTGTCCCTTTGGGAAACTCTAAGCGTAAATAATCTTTCAATATTTTTAAAAACTCATATTGGACTTCCTCATCCAACTCAAGGGCATCATCATCTGCCAAATACTCTTTGAACATGGAAATCTCCAAATATGCTTTCTCATTGTTAAACCGAACATATTTATCGTTGTTTACAACACTCTGGAGCAGGGAAAATACTCCTCTAAAGCTGTTTACCATCTTCATCCATGCCGGTGAAAGGTAATTGATCAACTCGGGATCTATCACATCTTCAAAACAAAAATCAGCATCCAGACAATCATCCATAAAATATTCGAACCGATTCGTGAGAACCCCGCATAGAAACTCTCTGTCTAACTCTTCAAAATCAGTTAACATTTGCTGATTGTGAAGACAACTGTTTAGCATAGGATCTTTAAGCGAAAAATCGCCTATAACAATCGCTTTCTTTTCAGAATCATCCAAATACTTCTGCAAATTATTCATTCCGCCAGTCAGTTTTTTGTAGGCAGTTTTGATATCGACTTCGTCCACAATTAGAATATCGCCGGGAAATTGTTTCATGGAATCCGGATTTTCATCAATGCCCTTTGCCGTCAGAAAATTACTGTTCCTAGGCACGCCTATTTTTTCCTCCGAAATCATGTGATTCACCAAAAAGGTCTTCCCGGTTCCTAGCGGTTGGGAAATTATCAGTACTTCTCCTGGTTTCAATGCAGCTGTTTTCTTCTGCATCTCTATAATACTTTTTTCCCTGCCATAAAACGGCGCCTGATATTGGGCCGAATATGTAAACACCTGTTGGCTGCAACGCTTTAAATCTTTATTTGTTATCATTATCCTACACCTCACTTTTTCCCGAAATGGAAAGCTTATATGGAATATTTGCCGTATCTCCCTCAAGGTTATCCTCAATAATTGTTGTTACCTTTTCCATAATCTTAACCATAGACAGTTTTTCATTATAGGCCTTGATAATAAATTCCTCATCAAAAACATCATTGACTGAAGTAAACATAACATCATTGTTTTTATAAGTCGACACCAACATACTGTACATTTCTGCTGCACTGTACCGCTTATAAGTTATTTCATAAAACGGACGTGTATAAACATTTTTTATCAACTTAAATATTTTCGGCGTTGAAATATAGACCTCACGCATAGCAGCCGGCGCAATGTTCATGCCATCATATTTGTTTTTGATCATGCCCACCAATTCCAGCAAATAATCCTCATCAATCTTTCGCGGGAAAAGATACATAAAAACACTCTGTATTTGGAAATTGGTCAAAAAATAGTTTACACAATCCACAATGGAATATTTGTCGAAAAACTTGAATTCCTCATAAAAATCCTTCGCGTTATTCTGACACTCGTTCAATCTCTTTCTTTTTCTGCGCAAATACCCTACCCATGGTGTACTCCCCGTATCCTCAAAATCAAATACCTCATACATATAAATCTGCTGCAATGGCACTTCACGCATAATTTCTGCAATACCGCTTGCCAGCTTCCACTTTGTTTTGAACTCAAATTCCTGCTCAGTGAGCGAGCCGTCCAACTCGTCTTTTTCAAAATCAAAATTGATCAGAAGTTTTATATTTTCCTTTTTTAAGTCACTTTTGATTTTCTTGAACAATGTAGTCGCACCCCAGCCCGGTTGAACCTGAACAGACACAAGATTATTTGTGGAAATACCGTCTCTTATTGGCAGTAAACGCGTGGATACAATGCTGGCTTTATGTATATTATCTTCATCCAGCGGTATCAACTGTGGAAAATCAGTGTCTTCCAGTCCAACGAGTTCTTTCCAGTAAATAAAATTTTCTTTGCTCATATTACCTCACATCCCTTCCTATACCTGTTGTTTATCTTCTGCTTCCTTTTCTATAATTGCTCCGCGCTCTTCCAGGAACCTAAGCCTATGCTCTGCAAGCCCCATACATCCTTTGAATTCAGCACGGTTACAACTTATCCTTGCCTCGATTGGCTCTCTTATCATCTGGTAGTATTCATTATCAACAAGTTCTAAGACCGCTAATTTTTCACCGGATAATGCAATATATTTCCCTTCATTCGACACACAAAAACCTTCTATTTCCACTCCTCTCACTGCATGGTTTTTATGATCATAGATCCATTCAATGTCTCTCTCCTTGCACTTTTTCTCCTCATTAAACAGAATACAATTAACCGTTGTCAAAAAAACAGTTGATTTTTCTATAATCATCAAAATATGTTCCGCTTTCACCCATGCAAGTTCTACCGGATTTGCACACTGATACAGGCATCTTCTATCACGCAATAAGTCTTCCTGTTCTATTTTACCGTCCATCTCATCAACCGGTATATGATAAACTCCTTTCCCCGCGACCGAATATACCAGAAAGTCATCTGCAAAACAGATATCTCCAAATTTCAGATTATTTCTGCTCAGCGTGCACTTTCCTTCAACAAATCCCTTGTCCTTTCCCTGTATTTGCACCAATACCAAACTCTTACTGTTATCGGAAATATATGCAACCAAACTTTCGCTATCCTGCTCACTTATTTCACGTGTAAAATAATGTATATCCGCCACATCAAATTTCTCAACAGGTTTTCCATTGTCTGTCACATGTATCTTACGGTAGCTCCCGCTATTCCAGTTATAACGATAAAGCCCATCACGGTTTGCACCCACATAAACGGAGCCTTCCGTACCGCTTGTTCCAATAGATTGTAATCCACTTTCTACTATATACGCATGTTTTAATTGACCATTCTTGATATAACTAATCCATCCATCCTGACTGGCGGTATATACCCCTGCCAAATCAGCTGCAACATCCCTAATGGTTTCATCAGCCAGATTCTGCATCTCCGCTGTATCATCAGTAATGCTAAAGGTCAACAGACTGCCCGATTCTGTACCGACAACAACGGAATCGTTTAAAAATGCACATTTCTGTAACTTACCATATTCCTCCCAAGTTACCTCTGAGAGATTTGTGGAAGTAAATATTGCATTGTCAAGCCTTGTATATGACAGATCTGCTCCAACGAAGCTAGTACCTTCAAAATTACTCGCTGTCAGATTTAATCCGCGGAGATCCGCCTCCTCAAAGGGTCTAAAGGCTAAATCCTCTGCGAGCTCCAAAAGCTGTTTTTTATAATAATCCACGTTGTTCAGATCTCGCAAAAGCGTAATGGCGTTACTTCCACTATAACCTACCTCTGCTTTCATTTTGTATTTTACCATCTCCAGCTGTGCTTTCAGACAATTGCTCTCCTTTTGTGACAATTCCCTGGCAATCCATGAACGAACCTCCTGCGGAAGCATAAATCTGTTTAGCAGCTTATTGCTTCCACAGAGTCCTCCCTCTTCCAATTCGGCCAGGACATAATGTGCCCATAGAAATTCCTGGTATGCCGCAAGACGGAATTCTATTTGTCCGTCATCACTTATTGACACAAAATCAAGTTTGGTGATGACATTTTTGATGCATTCCCAATGCTCATCATTTTTTATCTCCTTTTTGATCATCCGCTTAAAGCTGTCAAGCGAAACGCTTCTGTTAAGCCCGGATTCCAATGTAAGCATAACAAGAGCTTTTAATATGTCATTTCCGGATGAAAGAGAGCGGATATCATTTTCCGTCTGCCATCTCGCCAAAATAATCTGTAAAAACTGGTAAGTCTCAACTCTTTCATCTGTCAACTTATATTTTGCTGTAATGGCGTCAAAGTGTTTGACCAACAGCTTTAGATTCAGCGGTCTGCCAAATAACTCACTGTTTATTTCCCAACACCTTTTGACCCAATCTTGGTCTATCGGCTGCCGGCCATCCTTTTTCCAAATTTCGTTTGCATTTGCAAAATAATCTCTTGCCGATTCTTCATTAAAACCTGCCAGAGTATAAAACTTCGCGGCTTGTACGTCCTCAGTATCAAATAGTTCGTCCTTTTTCATATGAAGCTGTTTCTGATAAAAGGAACGGCGGCAGGTTATCAGCACTCTTCCTCTGTTTTTCCACAAAGCACTGAATTGTGATATATCCTGCCTTGTCTGCCTCATCACAGGCGTATCATGCATCTGGTCCCATGCGTCTAATACAACAGAGAAAATGCCTGCCCGACACAGTTTTTCAAATGTCTTGAATTTTATGTTAACACCATAATGCTCACTGAGCCGGTTTTTTACAAATTCATCAAATGCACTGTTGCGATACTCGTTCAAATCAAAGACAAACGGAAACGAGGCATCATCGTTCAAAAAAGCCTCTTTAATCTCCTTGGCTGCCAATAGTCTCACGCCCTGACAAAAGGAGCTTTTTCCCATGCCATATTCCGCCATCAACAGTTTTAAACCGCCTTCTTTTTCTCCAGGATTCACCTTCCAAATATCGCGGATAAATTCATGGCTTGATTCCAATCCGTCATCAGAATCTCTCACAATGTCTGTTTTGACATAGGGTATCCCATAGTTAAGCTCCATCCATCTATCATATTGCTGTCTATAAATATCGCATACTGAGTCCAAGCGAAGCCTGTCCCATAAAAACTGTTTGAAGGAACCACATACTGATTCGTGATCTATCAGATTTGTTACAACAACTTTATCTCCGTCTACTGTGTATCTCCATATATCTTTGCTACCGCCAAAAGGTTTATTTATGTATTCATCAATCCAGTCGCCCTCTGCGCTTCTCTTAAATTGCAACACGTCTTCTAGTATTTCCATCATTTCGTTACTTGTCATCTCCAACCCTCCCCTGCTTCTTATGCGTCAATACGAGTGTTTTCCATTTCATTCAATTGGTCGAGAATATCACTCTTTAACTTGTTTAATGGACTTTTCTCCCAATCTTCATGCCGTAAAAAAGCAAAATAAAGCATATCTCTCGTAAGTAATTTTATTTCCTGTTCTGTAGCGTCTGGATGTCTCACCTTTAATATTGTTTTCATGATAAGCTCTATACTATCCTGATTATACTGATAGTGATTTCTTAATAGTGCCCTTACCTCATCTTTGTGTTCATTATAAAATTTTTCTATCAACAACAATTCTATAGAAGCTTCTGCTCTATCCCAAAATTGAGATTCTTTCTCAGCCGCATCTTCCCCTTTCCCTGTCGGATATGATTTGATTTTATGTTCAAACCGCGTTTTCAAATCTGTTTTGGTAATCACTCCGCCCGTATTGATAAACTCCAATTGATCCGAATATTTTTGAGGGTGAAGCTCTATCGTAAACTCATCGCTTTGACCCGTCAGCGCTTCTTTTCTATTCGGTATCACACGAAAAGAAATACATCTTTGCGGTTCATCAAATGATTCGTCATATGGATATATTATACTGAGATTTTTACCCTCTTTATCTTGACAAATTACTTCTGCTTTATCACCCTTTCTTTTATTACACATACTACACGAAGGTATCAAGTTGAAAAGGCTGACAGCCAAATATGGATATTTGCTTTTGGGATAAAAGTGATCAAAATCCGGTCTTATTTTATCTTCTCCAAAGAGCGTTGTAGTGTACATTCTGTTGCAATATGGGCATACCTTTACTCCCAATTGCCTTTGAAGCCAATAGGCAGTGCTTTCCTTTTGACAACTTTTCTGATAGTTGAGAGAGTCATATCTAAATATCTCTTTGCACACCTTATCTTCCGGATTTTCCTCAACAATCCCCAATATCTCAATCATTTCTTCAAAATACTGCCTTAAAGAAGCATAAGAACCATTCCCTCCCATACTTTCGGGTGCCTTTTTCGGTCCTACCAGTAATTTCCGCAGATTTTCTCTTTTTACTTCTTTTCTCTTCGAAAACAAAAAATCTTTTAGGCCTTTGTACTGATCGCCCGCCTTTTCTAACAAATCCCATGTATCAGATGTTCTTTCTTCTCCACTCCCTTTTGTTTTGTCAAGGACATCTTCATCATTAAAGGCTACTGCTTTCGCCGCAACTAATTCTTCTAAATATTCGTCCTGCAGTTTGCTATAAGACATTTTATGAAATGGTATCATCCTAATCATTAGAAACACCTTCTCCTCGTAAAATATTTTACTGCCGCCCTTCCATTATTCGTTTACACAGTCTGTAACTTTGAGATAAGTGTCCATGAAGAAGAGGTTCTTCGATAAGATTAGTGATACATTCGTATTTCTTTTTATCACGTTCAAAGTCCTCTAAACGCTTTTCTTCTATGTTATCTCTATCTAAAAGTAACTTTTCAATTTTATACAGTTCTTTATAAACCTCCACAATTTTCATATCCGCAAATTCACCAATAATACCATTTTCCATAAAAAAATCATCATTAAATAATGTGTAAATCTGTTGCCCAAAAGGGCTTGATTTCGGATATATTTGGCGCTTTATCTCAGTTTTAACCTCATTTTTCAGATTACCATCGTTTTTCGGTTCTTCAACAGTTTTCAGCAATATAGCTGCCTGCTTTGGCACATCTGACAACATAATCGGAGAATGAGTTGATATCAATAATTGAAAATTCTGATCAAAAGTTGAACATATCTCCAAAAGATTTTTGATTATTCTCCTTTCCCAATCAGGATGAAAAGTATTGTCTGGCTCATCCAAAAGAATCCATAATTGCTTTATCTCATCACCACCATATTGCGTGGCAATATCAAATAAATTGATATACAAATTACTTTGGTTTTTTCCGCCACTACTCGCATATTTCCAATCAAACCTACACCCCGGCATTAAATGTGCAACCGTCAGATAATGTTCCCATAGTTCTATCCAATCCGGTAGCCAAATTGAACGTCCGTCTCCATCCTTTTCATCAAAATACGCAAGCTTAAACTCCCACGTATTCTGCGCATTTTCAGAGGACGTCCACTTTTTCAAAAATTTACTCTTTTCAATATTCTTTAAAACATCTAAAAAGCCATTTATCCTTTCCTCAACCTGCTGGCTCCACTCAGCCCAAAACTCTCCATAACTGCGCGTGCCATTAAACTCCTTTTCACAATCACTAAACAGATTTGTAAAAAAACGTTTAAAAACTGTATTCCACTTAAAATTGCCAGTTCTTATATACGCCCTCAGCGAAGCCCTAACCTTTTCCGTTACGATACTGTTTTCCAGTTTCGGAAGTGTTCGCTCCCATTTGAGCATTGATGTGATAGTTCCGGAAAACAGCTCCCAAAAAAGGACTCTGGAAATACCCGACAGATTATGATTACTATCACCGCCAAACACTTTGTTCCATAAATCAACAGCTTCCCTCGCCAGACTACCATTACCGTTAGGAATCCCCTCAAAACTCTTTTCATTTCCGACTTCTTTCGTTGTTAGTTTCATATATCGAATCGGGAATCTCTGCAGACAATCCGGCAATCTGAGCATACTATCATCCCTCTCCTTGCGGCTGTACAAAAATAACTTCATTTGTTTTGCAAAGTCTTCTCGTTTTATGCAATCCTTTATACTATCGACACTATATTTACTTTTTATCGAATTTGACAACCTGGTGAGCAATGAATCGTCCTGCAAAAATGCAAGTTCCTCTTTTGTCAAAATATCGCTCAACTCCAAATCTGTCATAGTGTCTGTATAGTATGCCAGACGAATATCGCTCAACAATTTTTTTATTTCATCTATATCTCTAATAGCTGCAATTTCTTTACATTTATTAATCTCTATCCTCCAAAGTTCCCCCTTATCAAAGGCAATCAGCTTATCCCCGCTCTTATAGTCATCATTGTTACCCTCCCCATCAACACTTATTACCAATGCCCCCTTTTCCTGGGGAATATGTCCCACAGACAGTTGGCACAGCCACTTGATTAAGAGACGCATGAGCGTGGTCTTTCCCGCGCCGTTTTCGCCAATAAGCAACGTTACCGCCGAGACGTTATTCTTCGAAATGTTATTCTCCGGAATATTATTCCTCCAGAAATCATTCGGAAAATTTTCAATCTCCTCGTCGCTCTTTCTTCTTATTATACCTTTCTCGATCACATAACGTCTTCCTATATAAAAATTAAAGCTCTCTTCTTTAAAGCCGCAAAAATCATCGACATACATACAAAGTAGAACCTTTTTCTGCCTATCCATTTATTCCTATTCCAATTCTTTTTATTATCTATATTGTTGTAAGCACCTGTTCCAAAATAGCCTAAGCGCATCATCCCTATTGGTATCCTTTGTCAGAAATTCGCCAAACAGACCAATAAAACTACCATAATCATAACATTCCGGCTCATCCGTACCCACAAAATACGACTGAAACCCGCCAATACCACTATTAAACCACTCTAAAATATTTGATTGATCTGCAAGTTTACAATAGCTTTTACCCTCTTTCGCTTTGATTTTACCCATAATCAATCGTCTATCCGGCCAACTCTCATGTATCTCTTTACCCTGCACAGCCCTCCAAAATTTATCACCACAGCAACAGGAATAGAAAATGGTACTGAAACAAAAGCGGGCATTTATTTCAACGGCATACATTTCATCCGGTCCCTGAATGAAATCTACATTGTAATATCCAAAATATCCATACTCTGCCAGCCCCTTCCCCACCTTAAGAGTAATGTCCCTGATATCGCAAAGCCCCTTATCATCAATATAAGGCGGCCAAATCAACCCCTCATAGGCAAGATCATTGTACAACACTTGCTCTGTTGCTCCACACCAAATTGTATTACCGTCTCTGTCAATGATAGCCATTCCGGAAAAGGACTGCTTATGTGGTATATATTCGCTAATCAAAAACTCACTATTTAAAAAATCTTCCTTCTGTCTCCCGCAGTAATCATAAACATCTTCAGCAGAAGAAACTATTTTCATCTTATATCCGCCGGCCAATTCTGCTTTTTTAATCAGCAGACTCTCATATTGGCTAAACAGCACCTGTGACAAATGCAATAACTGACAATGATTTTCTGCCCACCATGTCCTTGGTGTTTTAATACCGGTTTTACAAAAGAATTCATACTGCCACCATTTATTGTTGATATCAGTCGCAATATTCCCCGTAGCTATAAAAGATGTTACATAATCTGCCGATGGCAGATATGCTCCTGAAAAAGCTATCAGTAATGTCCTTTTATTCGAGGTTATTCTATGCGCATACAGCTTATTAATATCTTCAGGCTCGAGATATGAGACATGTCCACCCGGCAAATCTCCCACCGTCACTTTTTTTAATCCTTTGCGGGTATTCCCTTGATATGAACCTACAAATAAAATATCCTTACGGGAAATGTTGTATTCCTTTTCAAACCAAGGTATCAAAAAATCAAACCGCTGATCCAGTAACCAGACCACTTGGTCGAATTCCAATCGTTTCACTCCCCTTCCACTTTACTGTCCAATACAAACTTTTTTTCGGATATCATCAAAAGCCTGTTTATAAAATTCTTTGTATTTATCATCTTTTCCCGAAAACTCATTGTATCTAAGTTCGACTCCGTGGGCAGTTAACAGCAACTGTTTAGCACTGGGGACATCTCTTATCTCATGTTCATAAAAATATACCTTACCATCGGCGTATATTTCACGCTGCTTGCGTCTCAGCAACCACCACAAATCAAATTCGCATTCCGCAAAACCAAAGCCAACAACATAAATATCTCCAAATAGAAACAATTCCGGCCATGATTTAAATTCATATGTATTATTCTTTGCTATTTTTTCTTTATATTCGATTTCATCGTCACATACCTCTATAATTCTCTTCAATAGTCTTCCATACTTATCATGTCCCAAAACAACACTGGTTGGCGCACCGCATTCACCATGAATATGCCAAATACCGACCTTCTTTGCACTACCACTGCTTGTCCCGACTAAATATCCCGAATGCAGTCGGAACCTTTTTTCCTGACTTGGTCGTCCTTTCTTATCCTTCTGTGGATTAAGGTTGAATCGAAGATTTTTACGAACAGATTTTTTCTCAAATTCTCTATTCGGATAATAACCCTCTTCCGGGCAATAAGAATAATTTGTCGTAAAAATATGATCCACCCCCAGCGTAGGCAACCATTTGAATAATTCATTGCAGTTCTCGTTTATGTTCCTTTCACGGGTATCCTTACACGGCAACAGAGTTCTCATTGCATTTGCCATACGTTTTTCTTCTGCATCCATATCGTCCTGCGAAAAGCTTGCTGGTGCATTTTCATAGGTTGCAAGCAACTCATATCTCACAGGAAACGGTAATTTATTTATTTCTTTGTATGTTTCCTCATTAAACTTGCGAACGTTAATTGAATCAATTAATTTATCCCAGCTTGCGCTTCCATATGCCCGTTCCACTCCATTGCCGATGAGCAGTATCTGTGGCCTGCCTTTTCCTCGCAAGTTATGGATAAATTTAATTTCCTTGGCCATTTTAATTTCTCCCACAAATTCCATTTTCAGTTCGCATATTCTATGCTAATGATAAATTAAGTTTATTATACCATATTTCGTCCAAAGACGACACTAAATTTGTAATTATTTCACTGATTCCTAATTCTCCAAGATTACATTTCACTGATTAGCGACAAACTTCAAACGAAAATAAAAATATTCTTCAACAAATAAGCACTTTATTCGACAATATATATGCCAAAACAAAGTGCTTATTCCCCAAAAATCTACTCTATTCTACCCTGGCAGACTATTTTCGACACAAACCGCCCCATACCCCGCGTATGTCAAGTTAATGTCACAAACTTTTTTCACTTTTCCCACGTGAAAATCGCTGAAACCCGCATAACTTCGTGGGGCGTATGGTTCGCTAATGCTAAGTTAGGGCAAAATTGACGGTGAATTAGTGTCAAGTTGTTGTGTCTGTCATATCCCCTGATTTCCTGTAAAAATTCTTGCAGGCTGGGAATATTATTACCAACAAAGCCATCCCTCTTTAAATTGCCTCCAACCGTACCCTGAATCTGCCCCGGCAGTTTCTCTTTCCGATGCTGGACTGCCACCTGATCCGGATTGCCCACCCTCATGTATATTACTGCTTTCATTCTGTCTCCTTTCCATTTTCACGGAAGTTCCACACAATTTCAACTCTTTTGTCTCTGAAAACGTATATTTTCTTAATAAATATATCAACCACTTCCTGTGTCAGCACTTCTAAATGGGAATACCGTATGACCTGCTTCATATCTTCCTCTGTCCTGCGGTATTCTTCCTGAAGCTGTTCCAGTTCTTTCCCATGCTTTTCTTCCTCTGCTGATAAGGAAGCGATCTGCTCTTTTATACCGTCCGCCTTCTGTCTGTAGGATATGGCCTGAACCGAACCAAACGCATAGCTTTCATACAGGGCATCCGCCTCTGCCTGGAGCTGCTTTTTCCTGCCCCGGCACTCTGCTATCTTCTTTTCCAGCCTTGCCATACAAGACTTCTGGAAAGAAACAAGACTCTGGTTCTCCTTTGCGGCATCCCCGCGTACCATCAGTTCCCTGTTCAACATAGTCAGCACGGCTTCCTCCAATAAGTCGGCGGAAAAATAGGTACAGCACTCCGTTATCTGCAAAACAGCATGTTTCCGGCACTCAAACCTGCGGTATTTATTCTTCCCCCGTATGGGTTTATACGTCATGGAATAACCGCACCCGCCGCAGAACAGTTTTCCCACAAGGGGGTTTTTCTCCCCTTTTCTGGCAGTGTCTGCTCCTTTACGGAACAGGCACACCTTTTCGTAATCTTCCGCCGAAACAAGCGGCTCATGGTGGTCTGGTATCACTTTCCAATCCTCCGCCGGCACAGCAATACCGCCTTTACTGCCCACATATTTCCGCTTCGACTTCCCATAGGCCATCTCACCTAAGTAAAAGCGGTTATTCAGGACAGCCCGGACAGAAACGTTATCCCATGCCTGCACCCCAATGTCATTTAGATAAGGACAACATTGCAGTTAGGATTCTTTTTACAGCGAGTAAACATTTTGTTTATTCGCTGTTTTTCTATATTTAAAAGCATTCAACGTAATAAATTTGTACGACAAACAGACAGATGCTTTCATCTGTCTTAAAAATGGTATATACTAATATTTGATTAGGCTGCTCTATATAGAAAGCTTATCGCGGACTGGGGTTTGACTTTGCGAGGGTCTGTTCTCCCAGAACGTACAGGAAGAAGCTCATGTCCGATTAGATACTCTACATCGGGTGGAGCTTTTTCTTCTTTTATTGATAGAAAATGACAGCAAATTCGCATCGCACGGGTATAATTCAGCTGATATATATATTTGTAGCCAACTTTCTGCTTGACAACCACATTAGTCGCTATAATCTCACAGAAATTATACAGAGTCATTCTTAACCATATTTCCTGCACAATATATTCTGGTTTCTTTGCATGAAACCGTGTTAATCCTAATGCATATTTTAACTCGCGAAAAGAGGTTTCTATTCCCCAGCGTTTCGCATATAACTGTTTGATTTCACCAGAACTAAATTTTTCTTGTGGCAGATTTGTAATAATACATTCATAAGAGTCTTGCGAGATTGGAAAACGCACTACTCTCATTTTTATTTCGTAAAACTTATTAAAATGCAGGTCAAGATAATCAAAAGGTGTTTTTTTCATAATAATTCTGTATTTTTGGGGATTTGCTTTTACTTCATTTGTCTGCTTTTTTGTGAGTGTAAGATTAACCCATTCGTCAAATTCATCACTCTCTGGCAGCATTGTTAGTTTCGAAGCTATTCCATTACTTGTTACATCTTTGACGCGTATTAAGTAATACATTCCTTTATGTTCCGCATGAGCAAATATATTGTAGTTCTCATAACCCCTGTCTGCGATAAAAACAGCAGGCTGACCACGGTATCTGTCAATCAATTCACACATAGCACTATTTTCATTTTTCAATCGGGCAGGTTGGATAATTGCATCTGTGTATCTTCTGCTGCATAAATCATAAAAAGCGTTTAAATGCAGCTGGTTGAAGCCTTTGCTGTCAGGAAGCGGTTGAAAATAGGTTGTTTCATCTTTAGGATTGCAGGCAATGCATAAATCCGAACCATCACAGGCAATTAATCTAAGTCCTTTATATGTAGCATTATCATTAAAAGATTTAGTGAATTCTTGAAATAAGAACTCAAATGCTTCTGGCAATATCTGTGCCCTGCGCTGGTTAAATGCTGAATCCGATGGCGTGGAACTGTCAAAATCAAAATATTCCAACAATTCATCTCTTAATGCTTTGCCCTCCATTGTAAGCATAAACTTCATTATCTCTTCAAATTACCATTTCTTTTTACGTGAAAAATCCGTTTCTGGATTCTATGTAAACAACCAACGGTAAGAATCCATCTCTGTAATAATGGATAATAGTTTTTGCTTTACCTCTGTAGAATAATTCATTGTGTAATCCTCCTTGCAACCAAGATGTTTTCTTGATTACAAGGGCCGCTCTGACTATCTTTCTTTTTAGATAGTCAGAGCGGCCACACATTTGGTTTATCCTGTCAAGTGATTTATGAAATTATACAAAAAAAGAACAGGGTACATATTTCTACATACACTGTTCTTTGCATCGTCCTTATCTAAATGACATTGATCTTATATAAGTCTTTTGAAATGCTCCTTAATCTCACTACCGCATAAAAGTTAAAAATAATGCCAAAACTACCATGCCCATCATCAACAGGCACCAAAAAGCGCTGATGAGCGTTGACGCAATATTCACAGGGCTGCGGCTTTCATCACTCCTGACACAGATACCGGAAAGGACGAAACCTGCCACGGCACTGACAACATTGACACCTGCCCAGACTGTATTCACCCCTTCAGGCAATATGATTTTAAGGAACACAGGAACAAGCGTTGCCGCTGGGAGAATACTGACGATCAGCGCCGCCATACTTAAAGTTTTCCGTTTTTTATTTTCCATGACCGATTTACCTCATTTCTTTTTTTCCAAATTGTATTACAGCAATCGTAAGTACCAATGCCAAAACCAATATCGCAGCCGGCAGGAACGGGAACAGTGAAAATGTCCGTATGTTATCTCCCGCCGTAAAATCATGTAGCGAACAGGATACCAGATAACCGCTGTAACAGTACGGCCAGGCAATCCAGACAGGTGTATTGGAAACCAGCACGCCGGGAATCACAAGGAGCAGGTTCAGCCCCACAGACAAAAGCGGCTTTTCAAACAGGACTGTGACTGCCCACATAGCCCCCAGGCATGGCAGCATGGTCAGAAACAGGCCGGCGCACCATTTCATCAGATAAAGGACAGGCAGTGTTTCCGTCACGCCCATTGTTTTTGTAGCAACTGTCCCGGCAATCACGAATACCGCAAAGAACACGGCCATCTCCATAAACAGATAAAATACCAGCACACAGAATTTTGCCATGGAAAGTAAATACCGGCTGACCGGCAGGGCCAGCATTTTTAAGATCCCGTTATTCCCCGTTTCCCGTCCCGCAATCATCACACAGACCACGATCATGGAGAGCGGCAACAGATAGTATGCATAAACCAGTGCGCTCTGGATGAACATGGCAGGCCATGCGTTTGTATATTCCGGAGTAAAATAATAACTTAAGTTTGCAACTCCGGAGGCAACCACCAACAACGGGGCAATAAAAATCAATGGTACGATTTTCGA
>ERZ808040.1623-NODE-1623-length-14615-cov-7.728367_pt1 | contig 14615 bp, 18 predicted proteins | sample MGYA00380191_ERZ808040 | MGnify/ENA primary metagenome ERZ808040 (study PRJEB31490, sample SAMN06133395) | mouse gut metagenome | isolation source: J6 | host: mice | place: China: Chengdu | collected 2015-05 ... | reverse complement strand
CCATTATAAATTCATAGGAGCATTGGAAACCCTTGAATAATGGATATTTTCTAAGTCACCTATTCCAACTATCCAACAGATGCTGGAAGAGAAGGACTTCTTATCCAGACGTGGATCTACCGGATGGCGGGAAACAGGCATCCGGTAAAAATCCTATGGGCTTCCTCATTGACTGATGAAGCCATCCGATTTTCTATGAACCATCTCCATGACAGCGACGAGGAAGAGTTCAAAAACCTTCTAAGGGAAGCGGAAACAAGAGCCGAAGCAGACAAGATATACGGATACAATTATACCAGGCTGCTGACATGCCTGTACGGCTCTCCAGGAGCGGTTTTAAGCTATGGCAGATTGCCAGACGCCGCTTCTCCATCTTATCTGCAAACGAGACCAGGAAAACGCGGAATTTGTGCCTGAACCATACTGGACAGTAACGGCTACGTTCGCAGAGGGGTTTACAGCAACAGAAGCAGATACCGAAGGCAAATCCATACGTTATATGAATAGAAAAGAAGCGGAAGACTCCTGTCAGCTCCGTGACAGACTTGGAACCATCACAGACTGCAGGAGCGAAATAAAAAATATAAAGGCCCCCGCTCTTTTTAACCTGGCAGAAATACAAAATATAATGGGAAAGAAATACGGGTTAAAACCGGACGAAACGCTGGCAGTCGCCCAAAGGCTGTATGAAACCCATAAAATAATGTCTTACCCAAGAACGGACAGCAGATACCTTTCCACAGATCTTTACGGAGAAATCGCAGAACATGTGAAATCATGCAATTTCGGAAAATTCCGGAAATATATTGAAAGAATAGATTTTTCATCGCTTCGGATGGACAAAGCATATTTTAATGACAACAAAGTTTCCGACCATCATGCCCTGATCCCAACCATCAACTGGAATACAGAAAAAATTTATGAAACGCTGTCCGAAAACGAAAAGAATTTTTTTGATGAAATAGCAGCGAGCCTTATCGCCATTTTTTTTGCAGAATACCAGTATGAATCGACTATCATCAAAGCCAATGTCTCCGGTCGGGAATTTTATTGCTCCGGCACCATGCTGATAACTTCTGGTTTTAAAGAAGTATTCCAGTTGCTGAAGGTACAGGAAAAGATAGCTGACTGTGAACAAAACCTGCCTAAACTGAAGACCGGACAGGCAGTATCCATAAGCAATCTGGAAATAAAAGAAGGCCGGACAAAACCCCCGGCCAAATACCATCCCGGAAATATCGTCAAGCTTATGGGAAAATACAAAATTGGCACTTCGGCCACTTCAGCTAACATTATCAAAACCCTGGAAAAGAGAGGATTTATCGTCCTTGACGGCAAAAAGAAATACACTTCCACAGATCTCGGAAGGCAGTTTTTAGAGATTGTACCTGATGAACTCCAGTCGGAATATCTTACCATACAGTTCGAGGAAAAGCTGCAAAAGGTAAATTCCGGTGAACTGTCCAAAGAAGACTTTCTTGCTGACATATATCAACAGATACAGAAAAATATTAAAAATATCAGGGAAAAAGCACCTGGGAAAAAACTTGGCGGTGCGGAGGATATTGGAAATTGCCCGAAGTGCGGCAAGCCGATTATGGAGGGAAAGAAAAACTGGTACTGCCCAGGATATTCTTCGCCTACTCCATGTAATTTTACCATCTGGAAAGAAATCGCCGGAAAAAAGATACCTCCGGAAGAGGTGAAAAAACTTCTGACCAATGGAAGGACAAAGCTGATCAAAGGGTTTCATTCATCCAAGGGGAATTCCTTCGATGCCTATTTGATTTTAAAAGAGGATAAGACCATCGGTTTTTCTTTTCCAGAGAAAAAGAAAACCAGAAAAAATTTAAAATAATATTAAAAAAACAGGGGCGGCCGATTTCCAGACAAAGACCGCCTCTGTTTTTTATAGGAGGGAATACTGTGCAAGACAAGAATTATCAATATGAAGCGAACAGGATCCGGAACATCCAAATGAAGTTCCGCAGCACGGAGGCAGAAAAGAATGCAATTAAAAAGAATATGGAGGCTGCCGGATATAAATACGAAGTTGATTTTATTAATGATATGTGCTGCAACGGATTTGTCATTAATCGAGAATATCCTTTTTTACAAGATTTGAAGAACTGCTCCTATGAACTTAGCAAACAGGGAGCCAACATTAACCAGATCGCCAGGAAAGTGAATTCCGGCGCGCCGTTTACACAATATGATTTCGATTACCTCCGCGAACTGCTGGAGGAGCAAGGAAAAATCCTCCGATTTGCATTCCGCTATTTCCTGGGAGATTAACCTATGGCCATAACGAAAATATTTCCCATTAAGAAAACGCTGCATAAAGCAATCAAATATATTGCCAATCCCCAAAAAACGGATAAGAGCGCATTAGTCTCGACATATCAGTGCGGCATATATACGGCAGATCTGGAAATGGAAATCATTGCGAAACAAGGAAAAGGAGCCGAAAAGAAAAATAATCGAAAAGCATACCATATCATCCAATCTTTTGCAAAGGATGACCCCGTCACGCCGGAACAGGCGTTGAAAATAGGCAGACAACTTGCCTGGAAATATACCAGCGGAAACCATCAGTTTATTGTAGCAACACATATCGACAAAGGGCATATCCATAATCATATTATCTTCAATGCTACTGATTATACCAGTTATGGAAAAATACATATTCAGAATAAAAATCTTGACCGGCTGCGGGACATCAGCGACCAGCTCTGCGAGGAGAACGGCCTTTCGGTTATTGAAGAAAAGTCCGGCATAAAAGGGAGAGGAAAATATGAACATGAACAACATCAGAATGGAAGTTCATGGAAAGACAAGCTAAGAGATGCCATAGACAGGACGATTCTTGCCGCCGAAGATTTTGACGATTTTATAACCCGTATGGAAATGGAAGAGGGGTATGAAATCAAAACCGGAAAATATATTTCCTTCCGAAGCGAAGGACAGGAAAGATTTACTCGTAATAAACGCTTGGGAGAAAATTATTCCATAGAGGCTATATGCGCAAGAATTGAAAACAAAGAAATAGCTTCCCAGAGAAGGGAACCCAAATAAACAAATGCCGGCAAAGGCGCGTCAAGCCGAAAGAAAAAAACGGTTCCCCAAGGTGCCGGGCATATTTATTTGATTGAAAAAATTGACCGGAAACTAGCACTGCTGGAACCGGAAAAGCCGGAAGCATACAGAAATGCGCTGATCAAAAATGAAATCAACAGCCTTGTACAGAGCAAGGAATTTTTAATCAGGAACGGGCTGGATACCGAAGAAAAATTCTGGAAACAATATTCCTCTATTGCATCAGAATTTGACAAAACGGCCAAGAACCAGAGCGGCACAAAGAGGGAAATATTAAGTCTTGAAATAGAGATGAAACAGCTCCAGAATTACCGCGAAGGCATTGACGCTTATAAAGAATTCCATTCAACAAGAAACAAGTTGGATTTTGTGAAAGACGAAAAGAAATATATACAAAAAATTAATTATGAAGCTGCCAAAAAATATTTTGACAAGATCATCAAAAAGGATCCTGATCAAATATCAATGGATGAGCTGTCCCAAAGGCTAGAACATTTAAAAAATTTGGCTGATACTTATCCTGCCAAACGGGAAGCCTTATTCCAATCCAAAAAGAAACTGGAAATTATCGCATCCAATATGAAAACATCGCTTGGCATTGATTTGATAGGAAAAGGAGATAGTTCTCACGGGCGGGAAGACAGCACCATAAAAAAAGAAGAAATATCTATTTAATCCATAAATTGATTTTAAACAGCCAGGTAAAAATTTGAGTGAAAAAATAGTAATAAATTTTTTATACAAATACATAATAGAATGATATATTGAAATATCTTGTTGGCACTCATAGATATATGATATACTAAATGAAAAAGAGAGGGCGTGATTATATGTTAGCAGCAAAGCCAAAGACAAAGACAGACAGGGAGATGCCGGATGCAGCAAAGCTGGAATTTTACAGACTGATCGGCGAGGGATATAGGGCAATGCGGGATGGCCGAACCAGTACAATAGAGGAAGTCAGAGATAAACTGAAAAGCAGGAGAAAAGATCGTGGCTAAAGTAATATTTACAGAACCAGCAGAGTATGACCTGCTGGACATAGAATATTATATCTTTGTTGATCTCTGCAACCCACAAGCGTCACAAAGGATATCAGATGGTATTTTGAATGTGGCGGATAGACTGTCAGAGTATCCTGAAAGATATCCATTGATAGATGATGAATTATTGAAACGTATAGGATTGCGTGTGGCATATTTTGATAATTATAATATCTTTTATCATTATGACAGCGGAGATGATATTGTTTACATAATCAGGATTTTATATCATAAAGCTGACTGGCAGAATATTTTGAAAAGACCATAACTTGAATATAAAAATATATGAAAAATAAATCTGCATTATTCCATATGGGATGATGCAGATTTATTTTTTTCTACCTGCCTGTACTGAAAAAGGGGTTTGGGGATACGCCCCAACAAGCAAAGTTCAAAGAACTTTCGTAACCGGGTACCCGGTTGCGTTGCTTGCTGCTCCCTGATTTCCTACGGAAATGGGAGCAGTCGCCGGAGGCAAATATCTTTTGGAAAGCCGCCGGAGGCAAATGTTTTTTGGAAAAATAGTATCAAATAAAATTCTTAAATTTATTTTGACAGCAACGCCGGAACCGGTATTCCTGTTTTGTGGCACTGGGGACATTCCGTAAAAGGATGCAAAATAGGCTTACGGCATTTCCAGCAATATGCAATACGCGGTGCCTGATTCATTTGTTCAATGAACAGTCGCACCAATTCACTATCGGTGTAACTCTGGGATAAGTCCAAAACAACCAACGGAACATGAAAATATTCAAAGAATTCTTTTTTCTTCTGATCCGTCCAAATCGTTTTAGCGCTTGTTTTATGGCTGGCCCCGTTTAATTCGATTGCCATAATCGGATAATATAATTCATCAAATATCACGAAATCAACATGATATCCCAAAAGCTTATACATGTTATAAGGATCGGTTTCCCCATTCGGTTTACAGTAAGAAAAAATATCAGTCAAAGACACATGGGGAATAACGGTATAAAGTTTTGAGAGCGAAGTTTTCAGATAGTTGTAAATGATAGACTCTGCTTTGCTGAATTCAAAAAATGTTTTAATGGAAAACCTCTCCGGCGCTTTGATCGGATTTTCATTTCCCTGTTCTGCCGTAGAAGGGACAGATTGTATCTGTGATTTTTCAATTACTTTCGTTTTTTGCATAGCAGACAGAAGCTGATAGCATTGGTAACAGAAGAAACAGACAATTAATAATAAAATAAAAATAACAATCAGTAAAATATTCATTTTCTTTTTTCCTTTGTATGCTGTTTTTTTAATTCCATATTATATCGCAAAACAATAATTATTTCTATCATTGATTTAAAAATATATTTATTTACTTTTGCAATATTAAACTCTTACAATAAATTAGCCATTGTATAATAAGATATGTACTATATAATGTACATGCAAAAACGTTCCGATAAAGGAGAAATCCAATGGTATTCAATTCATACATATTCATTTTAGCTTTTCTGCCAATAGTAATTATAGGGTATTATCTTGTTGGTCAAATAAAGCTGCCCCGGTTAAAACATTCCTATCTGCTTTTGGTATCTATCGTTTTTTATGGATATTCAAGTATTCAATGTCTGATACTATTGCTTATAGATATTTTGATTAACTATTCCATTTATTTATGCATTCGCAAAAGCCAATCAGAGAATGAGACACGAAAAAAATTTATTTTGATCCTGGGAATTTCCTTAAATCTTGCACTTCTTTTTTACTTTAAATATTACAATTTTTTTATAGACAATATGAATGTGCTGTTTAAAGCAAACCTGGGGATCCGCAATATAGTTCTGCCTTTAGGCATTAGTTTTATTACCTTTCAGCAGATTGCTTTTTTGACAGATACCTACCATAAGGAAACGGCAGATTGCAGTTTGTTGGAATATGCTCTTTTTGTATTATTTTTCCCTCATATAACTTCGGGGCCTATTATTCTTCACAATGATTTTATGCCATGGCTAAACAAACACAGGGAAAAAATGAATTGGGAACAATTTGCATCCGGAATATATATGTTTGCTATGGGGCTTGGAAAAAAAGTTCTGATCGCGGACATGTTTGCCGAAGCGGTAAATTGGGGATACGGAAATGTTACAGCATTGAATTCTACAAGTGCGTTGTTTGTAAGTTTTGCATACTGCATACAGATTTATTTTGATTTTAGCGGGTACAGTGATATGGCTATCGGAATAAGCAGAATGCTTCAGATGGATTTGCCGGTTAATTTTAATTCTCCGTATAAGGCGGTTACTATTTTGGAATTCTGGGACAGATGGCATATGACATTAACAAGATTCTTGGGCAAATATCTATATATTCCTTTGGGCGGAAACCGAAAGGGTAAATTAAGAACTTATCTAAATATAATGATAGTTTTTTTGTGCAGCGGATTATGGCATGGCGCAAGTTGGACTTTTATTCTGTGGGGAACTTTACATGGAAGTTTCATGATTTTAACCAAGCATTTAAAAAAATATGTAGATAAGGTTCCTAAAATAGTAAGTAGAATCATAACATTACTATTTGTTAATTTCTGTTGGATATTATTCAGAGCAAACAGTATGGAGAATTTCCGGCAGATGATGAAAAGTATCTTCCAAGGGAATTGGGGAATGCTTCACGAAGATTTATGCGGATTTTTTGAGATATCCGTGTTGAAGTATTTTCCCGGTTTAACGTTACCTTATTGGCTATGTGCAGTGACTATTTTAATAGCGGGGTTTTGGATTACATTAAGCTGTAAAAATGTCCAGGAAAAGGCCGAAAATTTAAAATATTCTATTGTGTCATGCATATGGACAGCCATAGTTGTTGTATTTAGTATATTGTCGTTATCTGGAGTCAGCACTTACATATATGCATATTTTTAACAGGAAGGAATAAAGAAAGATGAATGGGAAAAATGGTGTATTTCATTTTTGCTAATTTATGGAATCCTTATATTTTCAATTATATCCTTTATTGTAGTACTCGATCCTTATTTCCATTATCATGAACCAATAAAAGGACTATCTTATTCAGACGATAAAGGGGATTATGTCAATGATGGAATTTCAAAAAATTTCACTTATGATGCAATGATAACAGGCACTTCTATGACTATGGGATTTGATGTCGAGGAAGCGAACCGCATTTTTCACAAAGATTTTGTGAGGGTTTATTTTCTGGGAGAAGCTTTTAAAAGAATCAATGATAACCTGGTGTCAGCAATCAAGTATAACCCAGAATTGGATTTCGTAATACGCGGTGTGGACACTTTGTGGTTTATAACAGGTGAGGATGAATTGGGAAGAGATGAGTATCCGGAATACCTTTATGATAACCAAATATGGAATGATGTGCATTATGTATTAAATAAAGATGTATTGCTGGATGATGCAATCCCCATGATCGGACGTACAATAGAAGAAAGCATACACACAGATACGGAAAGCGATGAAGTTTACGTAACGGGACGAAATCAAGTAATGGAAAAATATGACCGTCCGGCTAAGGAAATAAAAGTAATAGAAGAGGAGGAAACAACGGAACTCTTTGATATTTTAGATCGAAATCTGGAAAAGAATGTAATCTCCACAATAAGGGAAAATCCAGACATAACTTTTTATATTTTTTTCCCGCCATATAGTATCTGCTGGTGGGATAGTTTAAACCAGAATGGAACAGGCGTATTAAAACGCCGCATTGATATGGAACAATTTGCAATCGAAAAACTTCTGGAATATGAAAACGTGCATTTGTTTTCTTTTTTCAATAATTTCCAATTAATATGTGACTTGAATAATTATGGGGATGAAATCCATTATTCCCCCAAGATCAACAGCAAAATACTTGCATGGATGAAAGAGGGGGAGTATGAATTAACGAAGGAAAACTACTTGGATTATATTGATGAAATAACAGAGTTTTATTGCAATTATGATTATGATTCGATTTTTGAATAATGTTGCTATTAAAATAAATAATTTATCGAATCTAAATTAATCAAGTAATAGAGCGGCTTTGAAGATTGTATCCAAAGCCGCTTTAAAAATAAGCTATTCTTAATCAGAAGGCTTATTTTTTTTTTCTTTTTCTCTTTTTCAAGTTCTTCTAATCCTACACGTATTAATTCCAGTGTTGCAGCAGAGCGACTCGAATAGCGGTTTTCAAAACGAAAATCATCAATACGTTTTAATAACTCATCATCAACAATAACAGTATAACGTGGCTTTTCAGTGGGCATTATTGTAACCTCCTTAGTTCACATTATGCACAGGTTCATAAGTTCATACCCTATAAATGAAAGGAGGTGGAAATATGGCTACAACACTTAATAGATTGACTTTTGCCGTGACAAAGGAAATGGAACCCCTTCTTGATAATGCCAAAAAGAGTCAATTTTATAACTGTACACAATCTGAAATGATTCGTGAGTTATTAATGATAGGGTTGGACGTTTTGGAAAAAAAAGATAGCAAAAGAAAAATGGTGTAAAAGGGCGTCGTAAAACGCCCTATCCACCATGAAGTCTTAACGATAATTTGAATTAGAAAGAGATAATTATGAGCAATATTGTAGCCAAATGGAACATTTTAGACACTTTCATTTATAAAGTAGAATCTGCCTTACATAAAAAGTTTAGTATATTCAAAGAAAATCAATGCGAACTCCCTGATACGGAAATTATGATCAATGCAGCTACCAATCACTTAAAAGAAGAAAACAGGGAACTAAAGAAGTTGAGTTATCCCAAACCGGTTATAAGGTCAGGTGAGGATTATTTCTGCCCAAATCCCAAATGCCATTTAAAAATTCCAAATACTTTGATAGAACAGTACCAGATCAAATACTGTATAGAATGTGGACAGAGAATATTTCGAAATGAATAATTTAATCTGCTTAACGTGGTGCATGAAATGTGCCATGATACCCCTTATAGTATGGATGCACGTAGGGAGGGCTGCGTGCATCACGTTAAGCAGATTAAAAAGCATCGGATAAGCATCACTTAAAACAGGGAGCTAAATAAATGACGGTTCAGGATAAAACCTATTTAGAGCAAATAGATAAATACTATAAGAAAAAATTAAAATCTCATGATTTAGTGCGATTAGGAAAAACGCCGGAATTACTCATTCAGTTTGGAGCGCCCAATTTGCCTATAGTAATACAACAGAGTACTATTACAAAATGCATAAGAAAGCCAACAGGGAGCCGAAGCGCACACGACTTACCACGAAACATCATAGAATCATTACCGGAGCAAATAAGGAATCCTATTTTTTTGATACAGGATAAGAACAGAAATTCCATATCCTTAATTTCTTCTATGATGGATAAGAAAAATTGTAGTATTCTGATAGCCATACGCCTTAATGAAAGGCGTAAGGAAATTCAGGTGAACGAAGTAAAAAGTATTTATGGGAAAACGAGCCTGAAGGAATATTTGGAAAAACATATAGCGGAAGACCGCCTCAATGTAATAAACAGCAAAAAAGCTGAAAGACTATCCCGGATCCTAGGGCTCCAATTGCCCACGACGTTGATAGCATCCAGCTATGATAAAAGGATAGCACCTCAAAGCAGGAAAGTCAACAAGGAAAAAACACAAATCCCTGTATTTCAGGAAAAAAATAAGCCATCCGTACATAAAAAACTGGAAACTTTCCAAAAAGAGCTGAATCAAAACAGTAGAAAAGAGCCTAAGCCAGTACAGAAAACAGAAACTATCCGGACATAGGAGTTAGTTTAAACAGTGAAAGAATAGGAGACCGCAGCAATATGACAGACCATGACGTATTAAGGTATTTGCACTTAGTAGACAGGAAATTAACCATTATGACATCCGGTATTCATTGGAAGCCAGAATATGAAACAGAGCTAAAGAATATTAACAAGGATCTTTGTAAATTGAGGATGTTAGTGGATGAGGAATATAAAAGAAGAGAAGAAAACAGACCATCTACGCATAATAAATTAAAAAATTTCCAGAAAGAAATGGATAAAGGAGATAAAGTCGGCGGAAAAAAACATAAACCGCCACAAAAAGAGCAGGAACGCGAAAACCGATAGTAAAAGGTGTGAATACATCCTTTTTATTATAAAACAACGGCACATTGGCAATTTCATAAAGTCCGGTAACGTCTGTCTGCGTGGAGCTGAAGCAGAGGTGAGCGCCATGAACCCAGAAATATTAGAAACAGTCTCTGAAATTGAAACGTCTATGGGGAAGCGGGAACCGTTCTGTTGGCCGTTTGACCATGGTAACGAGCGGCGCGAAGAAACGCATGACAGGGATAATGATACACACCAAAGGAGTCTACTCATAGGAATGAGAGAGGTAAGGCTGCTATTTTCACCCTGCAAAGGGGCTTTATAACGGAGATAACCTGTGGAGCTGACCAGCAGCCGCCGGCAAATAAAATATTTTTATAATTAGTCTTTTTAAAATGATGGATATTAACCGTCATACAATAACATGGACATTACTTCCCCCTTCGTAATGTCCATCACTTTAAGAAGACTAATCACTAAAAAATAATGCTGAATTGCACAGGCCATTCAAACATAGGGTATAGGAAGATATGAAAATTGAAAATTTTAATGAGATGCGGAACATAAGAGAAGAGGGCAGATCCGCATGAATGCAGACTAATAGAACATAAGATAATAAAAAAGGAATTTTATGTCTCGAAAAGGAAAGGAAGGAGTAACTATGACAAAAGAAGACAAAAAAATTATTGAACATATTTCGCAGATCCTGGCAAGAGATAACCAGATTACCCAGGAAGAACATATCCGAGTTCAGGAGCTGTTGAGGGAAGAAAAATAAAAAATCCAGTAAGGTCGATATTTAGGGAGGGAAGCCATGGGAAAACTGCGGGCAGTCATCTATAATCGCTGCAGTACGGAGGAAGAGGCGCAGAAAGACGCGCTTGCAAAACAGGTGCAGGAATCCAGGAACTGCGTGGAAGAACAGGGCTGGCAGTTAGTAGATACCTATGTGGAAGCAAAAAGCGGCACTACAGTAAAGGGCAGAAGCGAATATAACCGGCTTTACCATGATCTGGAAAGGGACAAATTTGATATTATTGTCATTAAAAGCCAAGATAGGCTGATGCGTAATACAAAAGACTGGTATTTATTTCTGGATCGAATGCAGAGAAATCGAAAACAGCTTTACATATATCTGGAACATAAGTTTTATACTCCGGATGATGCGCTGCTTACCGGAATAAAAGCTATACTTGCGGAAGAATACAGCCGGGAATTAAGCAAGAAAATAAACAATGCCCATAGAAACCGACAGAAAGAGGGAAAAAGCTTTTCGTTTACCAATCGGATCTATGGTTTGAAGAAGCTTCCTGATAAAAAAATCGTCATTGACGAGCAGGAAGCAGAAATGATTCGGACAATTTTCGAACTCGCGGCTGATGGATATGGTGCGCATTGCAGTGCGGAAATTCTTTACCAAAAGGGATACCGTAATAGAAATGGAAAAATGATTGGCTCCTCCAGCATACGGAATATGATCAGAAATCCTATTTATAAGGGAACTGTCGTTCAGAACCGGCAGCATTATGATTTTGAAAGCAAACAGATCATAAAGAATCCGCAATCCGAATGGATTATTCACGATCATGCCGTACCGGCTATCGTTAGCAAAGAACTATTTGAAGAGGCAAACTGCGGACTGGATGCCAGAAGACAGGAAGGCAACCGTGACGGAGCCTATAGACGAGGGAAGAACAAAGGGAAATATGATCTTTCAGGAAAACTTTCGTGTGGACTATGCGGAAATATGTTTTACCGTACAGTTCGACAAAGAAAAGACGGACAGATTACGGAATGGAAATGCAGCAATTATCTGCAAAATGGAAGAATGACACATGATCTGCGCCGGGATCAGATTAGAAAGGCGAAAAAGGAGGAAGGGAGAGGATGCGATAATGTGCATCTGGATGAGAAGAAACTTTACCAGGTATTGGAACAGCTTGACAAAAGGCATGAACATAGCTTGGAGGATCAAAAGGATATCTTGTTAAAAGAGACCCTTTCCATTTTAAGAAAAGCGCTTGGAAAAAATGATGTATTGGATCAAAAAGAAAAAATGAAAGTATCCATGGAAAAAATAGCCAGACAGAAGGATATCCTTCTTAATAAGTTGCTGGATGGGGTTATTTCCGATGATGATTTTAAAGTAAAGAATGAAGAACTTCAGGATAAAATGGAATACATGGATGAGGAAATAAAGAAGATAGAAGAAGATACCCTGCAGAATGAAAAATTGGAAAACAGGATAAAAACGATACGAAAAAAATTGGAAGAGGGAGTGATCGAAGAGGCGAGGGCTGCAGATATGGTCGAAAGCATTAAAAAGATAGAGGTATTTCCCGCCTGTCTGAAAATTTACTTTGATTCGTGGGCCATCATGGGGATCCCGAAAGAGAATTTTTATCAACGGAATGGTTCCGCTGATATCCGCAAAGAAGCAGATAAACTGGCGGTGGTGCAGATCCCGCAGACATGCAGCACATCCCATCAGCCGATGATAGAAGAGGAAAAAAAAGTTATACTGGGACTTATGAGGGAAACGCCAGCGATTACGGCAAAAGGAATTGCAGAAGCAATGGAAGTAAATCTTTCCCTGGTACATAGAAGGATCAAAGAATTGAAGTCAGAGGGAAAAATCATATATAGTACGCCGAACGGCAGGGGAAAATGGCTGGTTTTTGATTCCGGAGTAAGTGAGGATGGATCAGAACGATAAAAGCTGATGGGGTATTTCTTTCTGTCATTTTCATGTTAAGCTGGAAGACCTGAGATCCATAGATGATCAGATATCCCAACCCTCTGCGGGCAGCGAGGAATTCACCGATAATTACCCCTACCAGGGCGAGGCCGATATTCACTTTCATATTGCTGAGAATAGTGGGGATGGAACCGGGAAGTACCACCTTTAAGAACGCATTTCTTTTGTTTCCGCCCAGCGTATAGATCAGTTTGATCTTTTCCTCGTCCACCTGCCGGAATCCGGTATACAGATTAATAATCGATCCGAATATGGCGACGGAAATTCCGGCTACAATAATGGTATTAATTCCGGTTCCCAGCCATACAATGAATAGTGGGGCAAGGGCGGATTTGGGGAGGCTGTTTAAAACTACCAGGTAGGGTTCCAGGATTTCGGAACATTTGGCGGAATACCAAAGAAGGGTGGCGGATAACATTCCGATCACAAGAACGAGGAAAAAGCTTACGACGGTTTCCAGTAAAGTGATTCCCGTATTCGTAAAAAAGGTTCCATCCTTTATCATATCAAAAAAGCATAAAGCAACCCGGCTGGGGCTGCTGAAAAAGAATGCGTCGATATATCCCATATAGGCGGAAAACTCCCAGATGGCGAGGAAAAAAGCAAAAATCAGAAATCGGGCGGCAATCACCAGGCGATGATGGCGAAGCTGTCTGTATTCATATTTCTCCTGGTTACTCAGAGGCCGGCCGGGTGATCTGTGGGAGCTGCATATAGTTTTCATTAGAAATCTCCTTCCATAATTGATTAAAATATCCCTGGTATTCCGGGGCGTTCCGGGAGGCGAGAGGGGAATTGCCGGAAATAGTCAGATGAATGGGAATGTCGCATTTGATACAGGCAGGACGTTTGCTAAGAACGAGAATACGGTCGGCAAGGCTGATGGCTTCCGACAGGTCATGGGTTACGAGAACCGCCGTTTTTTTCGTGGAACGTATAATATTGCAGATATCGGATGAAACGGAAAGTCTTGTCTGGTAATCCAGAGCGCTGAAAGGCTCATCCAACAGGAGAATATCCGGATCCAGGACGAGAGTGCGTATGAGCGCTGCGCGCTGCTTCATTCCTCCGGACAGTTCTCCGGGCTTTTTGTCCTTGAATTTATACAGTCCATAGTCTTTGAGAAGTTCCATGGCTCGCTCTTTTTTTTCAGGAGTAAGCTGGTGATTGATTTCCAATCCAAGAATAACGTTGCGATAGATGGTGCGCCACTCGAAAAGATGATCGTGCTGAAGCATGTATCCGATTCTTGGGCAGCATTGTTTTTCCACACCTTTTTCCTCCGGGGATGGGAAATGGATTTCTCCGCTTTCCGGCGGAATCAGACCGGCGATGATAGACAGAAGCGTGGATTTACCGCAGCCGGAAGGGCCGACGATTGCCAGGAATTCTCCTTTTTTTATCTGGAAAGATATATGGGATAAGGCGTCGGTTTCGCCTTTTGGGCTGTGGTAGGAATAGCAGATATCGTTTAATTCTAATATCGGGTTTGTCATAAGATTCCTCCAACTTCATATATGTTCATTATATGACGAGGGAAGAAAAATGGTGTGAATTGTAGTAATTAAGCGAAGGATTTCCCCATCCGCCGCAGGAAAATCAATGGCGGAGGCATGGAAAGGCCGTATAGCGGGAACAGCAGAAACAGGCGGGCGGATAGCGGAACTGGTTTTCCA
>ERZ808040.1621-NODE-1621-length-14625-cov-6.475186_pt1 | contig 14625 bp, 18 predicted proteins | sample MGYA00380191_ERZ808040 | MGnify/ENA primary metagenome ERZ808040 (study PRJEB31490, sample SAMN06133395) | mouse gut metagenome | isolation source: J6 | host: mice | place: China: Chengdu | collected 2015-05 ... | reverse complement strand
TCTATCGAACGCCTGCGCCTCCTTGTCTAATTTCTACCATATATGCACTGCCCTCCTTTCCGACAAATTTCTTCATAAAATTTACTTTTGCGCTATACTTTTTATGAATTTTATGGTAATATGAAATCAGACCAAGTTGGCGCAAACCCTTTGTTTTTGAGGTTTCTGCTAACTTGGTCCTATTTTAACACGATGACCCGCCCCGTTTTCTCCCAACAACCCATAAACACCATTTGATAAAGTAATGTTCAAATCATTTACGGCTGTCTTCCCGCCAAATTGTTTGGTCAGCCCGACTGTTTTTAAAACCATGTCAAACTTCCTTTCCTATGTTTTTATGACGAGTATAACGCGTAAATTTCAACTTTTTATCTACAAAGAAAGATTTTTGAAAAATGCAGATACCATAGCTCCATTCGGCGTATTATCAATGTTCAGATATCCGCCATGATGTTCGCAGAGCAGCCTGCAGATATATAATCCAAGGCCAAAGTGTTCCGCACGGTCTTCTTCTGTGAAATATGGATTCGTTACCTTATGTACAATATTCTTATCAAAGCCTTTTCCGTCATCCAATACCATGATCAGCAATCCTTTATTCTGTAAAGAAAAAGACAATGTAATGGACGTCCGGGCATAGCGGACGGCATTTGCTAACAGATTATTGCATACTTGTAAAATGAACGATCTATCTATAAAAAGTTCACAGGCAGGCACCTCATTATATGCTGCAATCTTTGACCGTATCCTTCGGATATGCTCCGCCACAACACTGCTGTCCCCCATGCTGTCATAACCCCAAATGCGCTCATAAATCCGTTCTTTCGTAAAAACCTGTCCCGGATTTTGAGATAACAGTTCCACAATATCAAATTCTTTTTAGCAAGACCAAGACGCTGCCCCTCAAAGAAAAGGCAGCGCTCTGAATAATCAACCGTCAGGTCACCGGAGAACTTGATCTGTGCATCAAAGGTACGCCTTGCTTCCCGGCGCAAATGCGCAGTCACCCTTGCTTCAAGCTCCATAAGGGAAAAGGGCTTGACAATATAATCATCACCGCCGGCGGCAAACCCTTTTACTTTGTCTGTATCTTCTATTCGAGCAGTTAAGAAAAGAATAGGGCAGGACACATAATCCCGAATACGTTCGCAAACCTTCAGGCCATCCAGTCCGGGCATATTAATATCAAGCAAGATAATATCCGGTTCCTGTTCCACTTGCTTTAATGCTTCTGTTCCATTTACGGCTGACAGGACAAAATATCCTTTGCTTTCAAAAAAGGCACGAAGCATTGACACAATATCTGCTTCATCATCCGCTATTAATATTTTTTTACGCATGCTGGCATCTCCCCAATTGCCTGGCTTCCTTTTTTCTCTACTGAAACCGCAATTCTCTTAATCCGAGAGGCTAACTCCCCGTTTTTCTCCAGAAAGACTGCCCCATAAGATTCTGCCCTCTTTATTTCCATACTGTCAATATCACCGGACATCAAAATAAACGGTATATTCATGTCGCTCCGTATCATCTCCTGTAGCAGAACAACACCTGTCTCACCGCGCATATGCAAATCAGAACAGACCAAATTGACCTTTTTATTTTTCAGAATCTCCATTGCCGCATTCACTCCCGACGTTGTATATACGATAAACTCTTTCCTAAACACACGCTCCAGAATCTTTAAGCAATCGAAATTATCATCTACAAATAATATTTTAATCATTGATTAACCTCAAATTATCTTTCCAAAATCTATGGCGCACTGATTGTATCCACGTATCTGCCTATTCTGCCGTCTTACCTTTTCACATACATCAAATCCTGTTCCATCCGGTAAAGTAACATCAAGCAGTAATAGATCGTACTCACTGATAATTGACAGGGACTCAAGGGCTTTTTCCACTGTCCGTACAACCGTAACATCAAATCCGTTCTTCCCTAGAGAATACTTGAGTCCATCTACCAGACTCACATCGTCCTCTAATAATAATATTTTACTTATCTTTAGCCATCTCCTGCCACACAGATATTTTCTTTCATATGCTCATGGGCAGCACATCAAAATCTTCTGATTTAAAGTTAGAATAGTATCTCCCTTTTTCAGCAGTAAATTTTAAAACACAATAATCAGGATCTGTCACGCCCTGGGGATAATACATAGTATCACCCTCAAGCCAGATCATCTGCTTAGCTTCAGCATCCTCTAAAACCTCCATGGTGCCAATCAGCATAACTCCACGGAAAAAACGTTTGTCATAAAAATAAATGCTGGCATTTGGATTTTCCCTGTATTGAGCTACCCGCATAGAAGATGTATTAGTTGTAAACCAAAATTCCTTGATTCCCACTCGTTTTCTGGGCGGCAGCATAGCTTTCATATTTGGGAAACCTTCCGCGGAAATCGAGGCAATGAATGAAACTTTCTGCTTATCTATTAAGTTTCCTATTGTTTGTTCTGGATTTCTCATTTTGTCGTCTCCTCCACTCTTTTCAGCAGCGTTCCCGTCTCCAGTATATTTCCTCTTAGAAAGGCATTAACTTTCATCCGCTTTTTCCCAGGAAGCTGCACTTCTTTACTTGCTTAATCCTCCAACTTACAATTTTGCTATCGCTTTTCTGAGATCTGCAATATACCCGACCTGCTGCTTTTTCAGATACCCCTTTACAAACAAATTCATAATCGGGTTCTTCACCTGGACTTGTTCTGTAAAAGTAATCTGTGTACCATCATCGCAGCTCTCAAATATGCCGCTCCAGTGACCTCTCATGTTCTGATTTTCCATATCAAAGCGGTATTCTCGGTATGGCTCCTTTGCAGTGATCCGAAAATGTGTTACAAATTTATCCCTTGTATACTCGTCAAAACGATTTTCATCAATTATTTCGATTTTAGATAAATCACTTCGCCATTCAAAATTCTCATTATCTGTAACAATATCCCAGACCGTTTTACAATCACAGGGAAATTGTGCTGTCACTCTTGAGATCTTCACTGGACGTCCCTCCACTCTTTTATTGTTTTTTCCAGAAGATCCATTTTAGTTCCATCGTTTGAACACAATAATCTCTGCATCAGTTCCAAAGCCGCTGTACTCAGACACCATGAGGTATTTCTCGTCAGCGATGATCCCGTAGCACCTGTCGCTGTCCTTTTTTTGCAGCTGGTTCCCCAGATAGATCCTGTTGTCATTCCAAAACTTTACAATCTGGCTGTTGGGAAGGGCATATTCAATGTTGGCAAAGGAACCTTTCAGCGCATTCAGCTCTGTTACTTCTTCCATATCCGGAATGTGAAGCGCATTGAAGGCCGCAATCAGCTTTTCTTTCAATTCACTTAACGCTGTCTTGCCTTTTTTACAGCATTGTGCAACAAGGCATTCCGCCCCAAAAGGCTGGCCTCCTGTTGCCGCACACCCATTACAAGTGCTGCTTAATTCACAGTTCGTACAATCAATTCCACAAATAGATTTCATTATGTTTTCCTCCGTATACATTATTACTCCATAGCTTTCCGGTAATAAAAAAATTCTTTCATTGCTACAAAGATAATTTTATTGTATCTACTTTATCCATTACTTTCAACGAGACAGTCCACTTTTGCAAAATAAAGTGCCATATTTGCAAATTTAGGGAAAAATTTAGCGAGAGCTGTAACCACATTGGTTACAGCTCTCGCTATTTTGGACTAATCATTTCTCGAAAGCCTCTTCACTTTTGATAACCCCGTGTATCTTTTCATCATAAAAACCAACAAAATCCCCAAACAGCTCCAAATCTAATGAATTGAACCTTTTTTCCCTGTCAAGGTTTTTATGTATATAGTCAGCTCTATCCTTCGAAAACCGTTCTTTGTTTTCGGAGACATTATAATCGTAATCCAGTGTTTCAAGCCATTTGTCAAATTCCGCATTAAATTCATCCCTATAGGTTTCATCATTGAAATAATTATGTCCCTTATCCTGGAAATGAATGAAACGAAACCGGGAATCATCTTTATATTTTTCATAATAAATGTCGTAGCCGTATTTGGCTGGAACAACTTCATCATCCAAACTATGCAGGATCATAATGGCGGCATCGCTCTCTGAAAATCCGTCCATCGCAGTATTTGAGGCATAGCCGCCGTATTTCATCCTCTCGTGGAGCTTCACAAACGGCAATATAAGATAGATACCGTTCCCTGCCTGTTTTTTCCCCTCTGCTTCAAACATATCCGATGAAGAGTTAAAACCGGAACACGCGATAACTGCTTTTACTTCAGGATGATAGGTAAGTACACTGCAAACACTGTAACCGCCCCAGCTATGCCCGAATAAAACGATTGGCAGATCTGGGAAATTCCCACTTTCTTCCACAAATGTGATTGCATAGTCAAGATCTATGACTCCCTGTGGAAGTCCTCCAACTCCTTCACCTTCGCTTTCATCATTTCCCGTAGCATCATAAGAAAAAACACAGTATCCATGATGCGCGAAATAATTTGCGCAGTCCATATAAGAGTTGTGCCCGCCACCGCCAAATCCGTGAGACATTACAACGATTCCATGCGGTTTTTCCTCCGTGGTGTACAGATATCCCGTCAATTTCTGTCCCTTATTGGAAACAAACTCATATTTCGTGCGCTGCAATCCGTCAAAATCATCAACATGCCGTATAAACGCCTCATCACTTTCAAAACGCTGGTTAAAATTTTCGTTGTATATTATCACGGATAATGCCCAATCTCCGGCAATGAACAGCACAATAACTACAGATAATACAATAATGAGAATTTTTCTCTTGGATTTCATTTTCATATTGGTCACCTATTCTTCCTTATAACTTCAATACAGCAATCAATTCATTGCAATCTATAGTAAATAGCCTACAGCGATAAAAAGATAGCTATACAAACATTTTCTGTTTAGTCGTAAATACATTACACCGCTAAGAACAGAAAATATCATAGTAGAAATTCCATTCCATATTTCAAGTCCTACTCCTCTCGACACAAAATGAAACGCTCCCCATGTCACAGCCAATATGATACCACCGAAAGGAATCGGACTTTCTTTTTTCAACAAGGTTTCAATCGCTTTTTGCCCATACATTATGATTAGAGTAACAAGCATTACCTCAAAAAGATAGTATAAATATTGTGCACAGAATTGGTATGCATTTTTACCTTGAACTTCACCAAATACTTTTAGAGTATGCCAATCTATAAAAGTCAAGATTTTGCAGCAGATTAAGCAGGAAAATGTTATGACCCAATTTTTCAAAGAAGGATGATCCTCTTTATTTTCTCTTGAGGGAAAGTGATAATACTTCTGCGAAAAAAATAGTGCCATTACAATAACAACTGCCCATATAAAAACCATTATCATACAATGAACGCTTCTTTGGTTTGCGGTATAGTTCCATATATCTACATGCAGAATCATGAATTCGATTACAAATATTGAAAAATATTCAAGCATAAATGCTCCAAACAAGAGCAGGCTCAGCCATAGATATTTTGTCCATTTTACTTCTCTAGCCATTATCTTCACCTTATGAAATCCTAATTTTACACTCTCTGTAGCTTCTCGACAAATTTTAATTGAACAAAATCGCTGTGCGATGGCCTGCCAAGGCTGTGGCATAGCGATTTTGTTCAATCCTGATTTATACTGCATTTGCACTTCCGATTTCTAGTAAATTTCCCTCTGGGTCTGCTACATAAAAATTATGAATACCAAAAGGATAAGTAATGGGTTCTCCTGTGGGAAACTGCACCCCTAACCTCGACAGACGTTCATATTCTGAATCCACATCAGCGAAGCTGGGCAACCAGAGGGCAATTTCAAAAGTCTGGTTGATACCATTTGGAGGAATATAGTCCTCACCTATTGCCTTGACAAATTCTTCTCTGCTATACATAAACAAGGATAATTCACCGCTCGCTGTTTCAAAGTCTGCAAATGAACCACCATTCCATTGCGTTTGAAAGCCTAATATATCTCTATAAAATCGAACCATGTTGTCCATGTTACCAACGAGTAAACTCACGCCTACACGCACTTCTTTTCCATTCATTATCATTATCTCCTCTAAACTACAGCTTCCGATTTATCATTTTCTGCCAATATAGCCGCAGACTTTTTTCTTAATATTGCAGATACTCATTTCCAAATGTTGCAAGCCTCCTGCCTTCTTTCTCTATTTGCGTTTGGAAAATTTCTCTTTTGCGTATTCATAGGCTTCCTGGATATATGGCTTTAAATCCTCAAAAGTCTTTTCCGATGGGTTCAGGACACACAGCCACCCCATCCACGCATAAACCGGATGCGGCAAAAAACGGTCAACCGTAGAAAAATCATAATCCATTTCCACAATTCCGCCTGCCCCCGGACGTTGTGGCACAGCCCCAAACAGCTTCACAAACGTCTCCTTACGGACACCCAGGTTCACCCGGTAAATTCCTGGTCTGTTAAGCTTCGAACCTCTGTCATTATTGCCATCCTTCTCCTTGACCGTCAATATATACACGCCCCGTTTCAGTGCACGGCCGGGATTATAAAAAATTGCCTTTTCTCCCCAGCTCTCCACAAGGACACTCCCTTCCAGATTCTCCATGCAATACTCCAAAATCTCCTCCGGCTTCATTCAATCTCACTCCCTGTACATTTCAGATTCTTTTTATAAATCTCCAATTCATAAGTTTTTCCACTACGCTGGTCTGTCTTCTGCTCCGAATGCTGGTATACCAATCCACAGGATAATGCCAACGCCTTTGAAGCAAGATTCCCTGGCCGCGTAGAATAATAAAATTCCTGACCGCCTAATGAAACGCAGTATTCCATCAATAAACACAGTATCTGTTTCCCATATCCCCTTCCGACATACTCCGGACCCAGGGCAATACCAGTCTCACGATAAATGTGCGGCCCTGTTTCCTCCACTCCGGCAAATCCGATGGCCTGCCCGCTGATCTTCTCATAAACCAGCCACGCATCATGGGTTTCCTGCCATGCGACCGTCTGTTGTATCCTCTCCCTGGCCTCATCCTCATCAGCCGTCACTTTCCATATCATATATTCCGCCGTCTCCGGCCTTGACCAGACATTACAGTATATGGATCTCCAGTCCTCATATTTTGCTTTCCCAAGAATAATATCTTCTGTCTCCATCCACCTTTTATCCCTCATAAATTGCCCTGTCACAGCCAGACCGCCCAGTATCCGTAATAAAAAGTCCCACTCCCATGATACAGTTTCCCATTGCTGCTCAGGAGTCTCCCGCAAACGCAATTGCATGCTATCAGAAAATCTTTGATTTTGCCAGTGAAAACGTATTCGCATTATCCGGGTTTTCCTATGAGGTCATCATCAATGAAAATGTAATCGACCGAACGGAGGATGCCGTTGTCCAGATTCAAATTCCCATAGAAAAAATATAGCGAAAGATTAAAATTCACTTCCGCTATATTTAACTGTAAGCACTGCAACTATTTTTTCTGAATCCAATACTTCATAGATAATAATGTAACCAGAAACAAATAACTGACGATACCCTTTATGAGCATAGAACCCATATTTACGCTCCGCTCCACGATAGGGCTGCTCTTCTAAGCTGAAAATCGCATCTTCAAGCCTTTGTGCCAGCATTAATGCATTGTCACCGTAATTATCATTAAGAAGTGCCTGTTCATAGATTTTGTCTATATCACGATAAGCCTGCGGAAACATCTTAACAGTATATTTATCCAAAATGTTTCCTCCTCAATTGACTTAGAGCCTCTCTTGCATCTAACAGTTCTGCTCCATTTGACACCTCCTGCTCCGCCTCCAGGATTGATTTGTCAATTCTGTTCATGTTGATCAATTCATCATAAGCTTCTATGCTCATAACCACCAAATCTCCATACCCATTTTTTGTAATAAACACCGGCTGTTGCTGCTTATGACAAATTTCAGATATTGCATTTGTATCTCTAAGTTCCGTAATTGGCTTAATTACTGGCATTTAGACGCACCTCCTTTGTACATAATAATAACATTATTATGTACATTTCGCAATACATATATTCTTATTACAATTATAGTTCCTTATTCGCAATATAAATGTAAGCATCCTCAAGCGTTGCCTCACAGGGACTGCAGTTCATCCGGGGAGGCGCTTCGCTGATCAATTTCACCTGCAATTCATCTCCCATATACTGTTTCGATGACACATGATATCATACTCTAAAGATTATTGTAACAAATTCCAAAACATTTACTGTTTTAAGCTAATCAGAATACTATCATGAGTTACCTTTTCAAACATTCCAAATATACAAAATATCTATGACAAAATTTCATCATACTTTTTCAAACTTCTATATATTTGATAATATAGTCATTATACATTTTTCTATATAATGCGACAACATCTTTTATCATATCCGCTGACTATCACAACATATCTAAAAATATTTTTATCTATGTCATATCAACAATGGATGTTCATTGCTCGATGTATAGCGAAAGAACCTGCTAATCCGATACTGCACAAACAATATCGGATTAGCAGGTGTGTTACTATTCCATCAGCATCTTCCAGACATCCTCTGCTTCGGAAAACTCTTCAGCAAATTCCTGGCTCGATGTACTATATTCTTCGTATGTATCTACAAAACCGTATTTCAACCGATCTAATTCTACCTCTCCCAATCTATAATCCCGTTGAAAGTTCTCCCATGACTCTTTTTTATCATCGCTTTAGTACAGCATATCACCGATTTTTATTTTTGATCCAACCATAATATAGATTACCTCCAAATCCATTGATATCCCGACCAGCCTCATACTACCGTACTCTTTCCATTCATTACAGGAAAAAAGCAAAAATATTGTTTAATCTTCCTCAGCTCCTCCCTGGTAAAAGGAAAACATCTCCTTAAAACATGTACCACACATATTCTGGCCTTTTGCAAAAAGCCCTCTTTCCTCACAGGACATGTTTGGAAAAACATTCTGTATCAGATATGGCGCACCATCCTGATACTCCCGGTATTTTTGTGCCTCTTCCTTTTTCACGGTAAAACAAAAATCCTTATAACAGATCCGACAACTCGCAGTAAGATATTCTTCATCCTCCCCAAGGGTCTCCTGCCATGTAAGATACTTCTCATAATTTTCATTTGTGCAATCCCTTGACACTTCCTTCTTAAATGAAAATTCCGGATACACCACATAGCCGGACTGATGCTTTTTTCCGGTTCTTTTCCCGAACCCTTCTTTCTCCAGCACGTCCACAATATCCACCCCCATATTATTTACATCAATATAAGCGCAATTTCTTCCCGGTGCATCGTCCAGGCAGCAGGTAAGATTACCACATGGCTCACCCTCCTCAAACAATGCAATTGCCAAAGTCCTATTATATGCATAATATCTCGGCCAAACCTCCAGCTTTTTTCCTGTCCGTAATTTTAAAAATCTACTCATTTTCATCTTCCTTCCCTTGACATCTTTTTCATTCATTGCTGCTATAGGTCTGTTCCTATTCCTGCGATCAATTCATTTACCTGTAAATCCTGCCTTTTATACTTTTCCTGATACTTCTCCTGGCTTATTCTCTTTTCATCATTTCTGCCACTAATTCCTAAATGAACTCCAACTGAACAAAAAACAACTGGAAAAACTGAATAAACTGCGAAAACTGGCGGGAACGCCTGTAATCGCATAACAAATCTTTTAAAGCTGTAACGAAGTGTGTAAGTTATGTTTAAAACGAACAATTTCTAAATTCGATGGGGCGCCGTGTGCGGTGAAAGCCGCATGCACGGTGCTAAGCGGGGGAAAAGCCGGAAACATTTGAAACTGTAGGCTTACCTATCGCAATCGGGTGCAAAATCACAGGGAATCAAGCAGCTTATGAGTGGAGGGGGCATTATCATTGTGGCGCAGACGGTGATTCCACAGCTTTCCAGCCTGTTTTCATAAGATAAATGGGCGGCATCATAGACAAAATCACTGATTTCATAAAGGAGATGCTGCAGGGGTGGGTGCTTAGCAACCTTGATACCATGTTCTCCGATGTCAATGATAAGGTCGGGACGATTGCGGGGGAGGTCAGCAAGACACCCAGCACATGGAACTCCGGCATATTCAGCATGATACGGACGCTTTCGGAGAATGTGGTAGTACCCATAGCAGGCATGATTATCAGTTTTGTGCTGATCTATGAGCTGATCACAATGGTAATCGACAAAAACAATATGCATGACTTTGATACAAGCCTGTTCTTCCGTTTTTTATTCAAGGCTTGTATCGCTGTCATGCTGCTTTCCAAGACCTTTGATATAGTCATGGCGGTGTTTGACGTGGGAAGCCATGTGGTGACACAGGCGGCATCTTCCATATCAGGCTCCACAAGCCTTGACGTACAGGCTACCCTTACCACCATGTTCAACAGCCAGATTGACACAATGGGGATAGGGGAGCTTATCGGTCTTGGTCTGGAAACTATGGTCATCAGCTTATGTATGAAAATCATGTCCGTCCTCATCACCGTCATTCTATACGGGCGCATGATTGAAATATACCTTTATGTGTCAGTAGCGCCAATCCCGGCAGCGACAGTTACCAACCGGGAATGGGGCACAATCGGGACAAATTATTTAAAAGGGCTTGTCGCACTTGCGTTTCAGGGATTCTTCATCATGGTGTGCGTGGCGATCTATGCTGTGCTTGTGGCAAGCGTGGCAGTGGCAGGAAATTTACACAGCGCATTGTGGTCGGTTGCGGCATATACCGTAATCCTCTGTTTCAGCTTATTCAAGACAGGCTCATTATCAAAATCAATTTTTCATGCCGCTTGATTTTTTATGCCGATAAAATGTTTTCAGACACTTTCATAGCCTTGTTTGAGTCAAAAAACATCGGTCTAATTTTTTGATAGTGAGTTATTACGATTTCCTTCCAAATTCGATATTATCTTTGTTACATCAAAGATTTTTCTATCGAAAGGAAGGAATGACATGAGTTTTAATGAAGAACAGTTTCGTCGGCTGGTTGATGAAACTGAAAAAACAATCATTGCGTTAGGGACAACCGCACAGGCTGTCCTTGACAGACACAGGCGTTTCACGGAGCAGCTGGCAGGCTTCCTGCGTGAAATGGACTGCGGATTTGACCTGCAGTTATGCCTCGGCTATGTAAACAACCTTGAGCATGACCCGGCTTCAAAGCTGAACAGCTCCTATGTTGACTGGATTGCTTTCCACCGCTTCGTGCATCTGCTCGCAGAACAGGAACAGGGAACTTTGACATCATGGAGGCATTACCTCACTGAAAAACCTCCCGAACTGCAGAGCAGCGAATTTAGCGATGCGCTCCAAAAATATGCGGAGTATGAATCCTCTGAACTTGGGTTAAAGGAAGATACTGTAAAAGGCAGGGTGTCATGGGTCAGGAAAATGTTCTTATACTTTGAAAGCCACGGCAGGTACAGCCTTAACGGGCTTACCCATGCAGATATTTCAGGCTATCTCCTTTCCGACAGGTTTAAGGGGCGCACCCCAAAAGGCGTACACGGTGAACTGTACTGCCTTAAAAACTTCTGGCTTTATGCGGAGGAATACGGATTAGTGGATACAATGAGCCTGCACTCGGCAATCATCATCCACAGGGTCAACAGCAGCAGGATCATCACAACATTGACCCGCCAGCAGGAGGCGGATATCCTTGAGGACGAACCGGGTTCTTCCGTAAATAAAAGGGATATCGCAATCGGGCTGTTGGCGCTTCATACGGGATTGAGGAGCTGCGACATACGCGCCCTGAAATTTCAGGATATCAACTGGGATAAACAGTATATTTCCTTGGTACAGCAGAAAACAGGGGTGCCATTACAGGTGCCGATTGATGCGGAAACAGAAAACGCCATCATAGATTACGTCCTCCATGAACGCCGTGAATGCGGTTCCGACCATATCTTTGTTACGGGGGTCGGCCCGGTTCAGGGATTGAAGCGCAGGCATTACCGCATCAGATACCGTGCAAAGGGAACCCCTTCGGAAAATACAATCCCCCATGATGGGCTGCATATATTCAGGCGCACTTTTGCGTCAAGGCTCCTTAATTCGGGAGCTGCCCTTCCGGTCATTTCTGAAATGCTGGGGCATACCGACAGGAATTCCGTGCAGTGCTATCTTTCCACAGATGAAGAGAAAATGAAAAGGTGTTCGCTTTCCCTCTCCATGATCCCTTATGAGGGAGGTGCTTACCATGTATAAAAGCGGTTTCTCCATAGATATAGAAAACATGGTTGCACAATTGCGCAGCTCCGGCCTTAAAGTGGCTTATATTGATTATTTCCTGCATGATTTTGACGGATACTGCTTTGACAGATATCCTGATGCCAGCCTGCTCTCAAAAGAAATATCCGAATCATGGATACATGACATGAAGTCCGAGTCACGCTGCCATTATGCCCGCAGGGTCAGGACAATGAAACATCTTGGGGAATACCAGCAGTCCATCGGCAAAAAGGCGTATGTTCCTAATTATAGTGTGTGTTACAAAACGAAAGATGAACCGCGCCTGTTCAGCGATGAACAGCTGCAGAGGTTCTTTGCCAGTGTTGATTCCGGCGTAAAAACAACAGACATTTTCCCTTACAATGACCTGATTTTCCCCTGCTTCTTCAGGATGCAGTATTGCTGCGGGATGCGCAGTTCAGAAGTCTGCAACCTTGCGGTTGATGATGTAGACCTGTCCGGCGGCACTGTCAGCATCTACCGTTCAAAAGGCTTTATGGATCGCAGGATATACATGAGCGATGACCTGCTGGGCCTGTGCCGGGATTTTGACAGGCACTACTCATCCGTCCTGCCAGGGAGGAAATATTTCTTCCAGCCCAGCAGCCAGAAACTCTGCTATAACAGCGGCAACATCGTAAGGGTATTTGACAGCATCCTGAAAAAAGCCGGGCTGCTTGATGTCAAAGGGAAAAAATTCACTCCCCACGGGCTGCGCCATCTGTTCGCAGTACAGAACATCAAAAAATGCGTTGAAGCGGGCGAGGACTTTGCCAACTGGATGGAGTACCTCTGCCAGTACATGGGGCATAAACACATCAGGTATACCTTGTACTATCTCCACATAACTTCACAGCTGTTCCCTGTGTATCAGGATAAGCTCCGCCAGCTTGAGGAAGGGATAGGTGTAAAGTATGCCGAAGAATAAGCCTGCAAAAATGTTTTTTATCTATGTCAAGGATTTCCTCGACAATATGCGGATTGAGCTAAAAAGCGAAAGAACCATACAGACTTATAAGGAATCCCTGAACGCTTTCCGCCTTTACCTGCGTCAGGTTCACGGCAGGCAGGTTGACGAGGTTACATTTGAGTATGTGACAGAGGATACCATCCGCAGGTTCACCAGCTGGGTTGCCGAAAACAACAGCATCGGGACAAGGAACATCCGGCTGTCCGCAATAAAGTCATACCTGCAGTACGCAGCGGGCAGGGATATCGAACTGATACCATTGCAGTTAAAAACGGCGAAGATCAAGCATAAAAAAACCTACCCAAAGAAGCATAACTGGCTGGATAAGGAGCAGGTGGTTCTTTTGCTGGAACAGCCCGCCGCCACAAAAACCGGCATACGTGACCGTTTTATTATCCTCTTCCTTTTTGCGACAGGGGTGCGCCTTGACGAGTTCCGCCACATAAAGCTGAAAGACATCGTAACGGAGGAAAAATATCCCTATGTCATGGTCACCGGGAAAGGGAGCAAAAAACGCATTATCCCGGTTTCAGATGAAACTTTTATGGAGAATTACAGCTATTACTGCACCCTTTACCATCAGAATAAAAATATGGAAGATTACCTGTTCTTTACAGTGAACCGTGACGGCAGGGGCATGATGTCAGAAGATAATGTCCAGCGTATCCTTAAAAAGTATGCTGATATGGCACGTAAAACGGATCCCTCCTTTCCGAACGTACATCCGCATCTGATGCGGCACTCATATGGCGCCCAGCTGTACCGGCTCGGCTTATCCCTTGCGGAGATCGCCAAACTGCTTGGGCACGAAAATATCACCACGACAGAAATCTATGCAGAAACAGACCTTGCAATGGCGACGGAAGCCCTCAAAAAGATGATTGGAAACCAGCCTGCCCGTGAATGGGATAATCTTTCTGAGGAAGATAAAGTAAAATTTCTTGGATTAAAGTAACTATCAAAAAATTAGACCGATTTTTTTGATTCAAACAAGGCTATGAATAGGCGTTTGAAGATAAATATCGGTCTTATATTTTAAGCGGCATGAAAGATTGACTTTGCAAGTGCGCCGGACTTGAACAGGGAAAAGCAGAGGATCACCGTATAGGCAGCAAGGGAGAATATCGCGCTGTGTAGGTTGTCTGCCACTGTTATGTTGTTCACCAGCACCGCGTAAATGCCGACGCACACCATAATGAGGAAGCCTTGAAAGCCGATAGCGAACAGGGCTTTTAAGTAGTTGTTGCCGATCTGCCCCCACTCTTTATTTGTCATTGTTGCAAATGGGATAGGCGACACGGAACAGTAAAGGTAAATTTCTATCATTCTGCCGTAGAGGACAACGGTTATCAGTACGGACATGATTTTCATGCAAAGGCTCACAAGG
>ERZ808040.1620-NODE-1620-length-14634-cov-3.992237_pt1 | contig 14634 bp, 14 predicted proteins | sample MGYA00380191_ERZ808040 | MGnify/ENA primary metagenome ERZ808040 (study PRJEB31490, sample SAMN06133395) | mouse gut metagenome | isolation source: J6 | host: mice | place: China: Chengdu | collected 2015-05 ... | reverse complement strand
ATACAGCGTTTCCCGAAACAATGCCACGTTTTTCTTTTTCATAAACTATGAATGAGCGTAAAGGAGGACGAGAATGAAAGAACAATTATATGAACATTTAGCGGAACGAACAGATGGAGATATTTATATCGGTGTCGTTGGCCCTGTACGAGTGGGGAAATCTACATTTGTGAAACGTGTTATGGAAGAAGTTGTCATGCCGAATATGTTAAGTGAAAATGATCGTTTGCGTGCGCAAGATGAATTGCCACAAAGTTCACCTGGTTCAGTCATTATGACAGCAGAACCGAAATTCGTCCCAGCACAAGGCACAGCGGTTTCTGTTGGCGACGGCGCACTCCAGTTCCAAATACGACTTGCAGACTGTGTAGGCTATGTAATTGACGGTGTAAAAGGTTATGAGGATGAAGATGGTCCGAAATATGTGCACACACCTTGGCATAATGAACCCGTGCCATTTGAAGAAGCGGCACGAATTGGAACGGATAAAGTCATTCGTGACCATTCAACAATTGGTGTGCTCATGACAACTGACGGTTCTGTCAATAATATTCCTCGCGCGTCTGTTGAACAAGTGGAAGAGGAAATCGTGGAGAAATTAAAGGATATTGGGAAACCGTTCGTCATTGTGTTAAATTCTAAAATGCCTGCACATGAAAAGACTGTTGAATTGAAAGAGGCGTTAAAAGAAAAGTATGCAGTGCCTGTCATTGCAATTAGTGCAGATCAACTCAATGCACGTGAAATTCAATACATTTTAAAAGAAGCGTTGTATGAATTCCCAATTTCCGAAATCGAATTGCAAAAACCAGATTGGATGGATGTTTTAGGCGACCAACACGCATTGAATGCCGATATTGATGCCATCATCAACGAAGGTTTTTTATCGGCTTCTAAAATACGAAGGGTCCAACAGCTTGCTGAACAATTAATTGAAGAACGTTGTGTAGAACATGCAGAAGTTGTTGAAATTGACGCTGGTAAAGGGAAAGCAATCATTCAAGTCGTTATGCCAGAAGAAGCATTTCAACAAGTTTGTGAACAATTTATGGAAGAACCGATTGAAACGAAAAAAGACTGGTTACTCTTCATTCGCGAGGCGCAAAAAGCGAAGCAAGCATATAATATGTATGCTGAAGCGATTGATCAGGCGAAAGAGAGTGGGTACGGTGTTGCGCTTCCGCAAATTGACGATTTTAACCCAACCCCACCAGAATTAATTAAAGAAAATAATTTCTTTGGCGTACGGATGAAAGCGAAAGCGCCGTCAATTCATATGATACGTGTCGATATGGATGCTGAATTCTCACCACTTATTGGCTCGGAATTTCATAGTCATCAATTATTAAAAGATTTGAAAGATGCGTATTTAAACGATCGACAAGCGCTATGGGAAACACAATTATTTGGCACTGCACTTCATGAAGTGATGAAAGAAAGTATTCGCTTTAAAAATGATGCAGTACCAAAACGTGCGCGTAGAAGATTGCGTGAAACGATCGAGCAAATGGTCAATGATGGTAATAAAGGAATGGTTACGTTTATTGTTTGAATACGATATGGGTCGACCGAGGACATATAAGTCTTCGGTTTTTTGTGTTCAATACGATTAGAATGTTTGTGAAGCGGGTAGTACATGCAATGTAATGTATAACAATAAGACTTCTGGGTAGTTTAAGAATGAAAATAGGTATTTTAGACAAAATATAGAAAAACAATCAAAAATATAGGTTTTTACTTGCTATTTTGTGTGAAATCTTTTAGGTTATACAAATAGGAAAAAGCGTTCAAGTACGATGACGATGTCTTTTCTATTCGTAAAAAGTGTTCGATGAATTCATTTTTATAGAAAAACTTACAAAAACTGGTTTTTATTCAAGAAAAAGCATGGTTATTGTTGCATGGCGCTTTTCGTTGTGATAATCTTTTTACAGTATGTAACACATCTCTCTTTGAGAGGAGGTGAAACGGGATGAACAAATCAGAATTAATCAGTTCAGTAGCAGAAACTGCAGAACTTTCTAAGAAAGATGCAACTGCAGCTGTTGAGGCTGTATTCGGAGCAATTCAAGAAACGTTATCAAATGGTGATAAAGTACAAGTAATTGGTTTCGGTACATTTGAAGTTCGTGAGCGTGCTGCACGTAAAGGACGTAACCCTCAAACAGGTAAAGAAATCGAAATCGCTGCAAGTAAAGTTCCTGCTTTCAAAGCTGGTAAGGCGCTTAAAGACGCTGTTAAATAATTTCGCTTGCTACATAGGAGTTTATCAAAGAGCGTATATGCTCATTTGGTAAACTCCTTTTTCTTTATTTAGATGCTTGGAAGAAGCGTTAACGGTTTGTCACTGTTTCACTTAAAGGTTTTTATACCCTCTGCTGTTCACTGATATGGCATAATAAATGTTAGCGGTTGAACTGTACGGATAGGTAGAGATGTGCTACTATTTTTGAAGGGATTATATTCATTTTAATTCAAAAAAACAGGCGTGAATAAACGTATAACATGAACATTTATATAAATGGTCGGTTTCATTGATAGAGGGGGATTATGAAGATGCATGAAGTTGATATGAAAAAAATGGAAGAAGCAGTCACAATGATTTTAGAAGCGATTGGTGAAGATCCAAACCGTGAAGGCTTACTTGATACACCGAAACGTGTCGCTAAAATGTATAAAGAAGTATTTGAAGGACTACATGAAGACCCACGACAATATTTTGAAACGGTTTTTCATGAAAACCATGATGAAGTTGTGCTCGTGAAAGATATTCCGTTCCACTCCATGTGTGAGCATCATTTAGTGCCATTTTTTGGGCATGCTCATATTGCTTATATTCCACGCGATGGTGTTGTTGCAGGCTTAAGCAAATTAGCGCGTGCAGTGGAAACAACAGCACGTCGTCCACAATTACAGGAACGTATTACGTCGACGGTCGCAGATGCAATGATGGAAAAATTAAATCCAATCGGTGTATACGTCGTTATAGAAGCAGAACATATGTGCATGACGATGCGTGGCATTCGTAAACCGGGTGCTAAGACGGTCACAACGGTTGCTCGTGGAATTTATGAGCATGATGATGTGAAGCGTGCGGAGATGTTAAAATTAATTAAGATGTAAACTTTTAACAGCCAATCCTTTTTGTGCTTAACGCTCGAATATGCTATGATGATTTTATAAAAAAGATCGGGACGAGATATACAAAAATGATCATCGCTGAATGGTTTACATGTTATTTGACAGATAACATGTAAATATTATTTTATAATGCGGTACAGCTTCGTATGACTGTACCAATACATAAATAATGCGTGTATTGTTGCGCATAGTATATAAATAAAGACTTGATAGAAGTTTTGAATGGAGATTCGGAGATGGGAAGACAAAATATTACAACTCAAATTGAAACGTTTACAGATACATTCAATCAAAGTGTTTACCATCCGATTTTGAATAGAGATGTAGGTCAACCGAAGTTGAACGAACAATTACTCGTTTTTCTTTTATTGCCAAAACTGAACGGAGAAAAGTGGACTCCACAAATCGAACAAGCAGCGATTGCTGTTTGTGCTGTACAAGCAGCGTTTGATGCACACGATGGTGTTCAACTAGATGATGTAACGACAGAACAGGAACAATTGCGCGTACTAGCTGGAGATTATTTAAGTGGAATTTATTATTCATTGCTGGCAGCTGTTCCTGATTTTACGTTTATCCAAGCATTATCGTTAGCAATTGGTAAAATTAATGAATTGAAAGTAGAGCATTATAAAGATTTAGAACATAATTTAAGTACAAACTTCGAGGCAGTCCAAGAAGTTCAAACCGCATGTGTTGTACAATTTTTACAAACATATGGCTTTGAAAAATATGTACCACTCGCACATACGGGCATGTCACTACTTGCATTTTGCGAGAGTGATCAACAAGCAGAAGGATCGCCAAATCGATGGACGTATGCACATTCATCAAAGTCAACAATGAAAAAACAATTACAAGATGAAATGGAAAAGCAAATTCAAGAAGCAAGTTTTTTAACGTCTGAACTTGCACAACAAATTAAAGAAATGACATTGCCTTTACTTGGTGAGACGATTTAAAGAAACGAGGGAAGCATTGTGACAGGTACGAAAGAACAAAAAGTATATAAAGTTTTCGAAAAAATATCTGATGACTATGATAAAATGAACTCGGTCATTAGTTTCAATCAACATACAAAATGGCGCGATGATATGATGCTAAAAATGAATGTCCAAGAAGGCACCAAAGCGTTAGATGTTTGTTGTGGAACGGGAGATTGGACAGTACAATTAGCCGAAGCAGTAGGTCCGACAGGCGAAGTAATAGGATTGGACTTCAGTGAAAGTATGTTAGAAGCTGGACGTCCAAAAGTGTCCAAATACCCAAACGCACAATTAATGCATGGAAATGCTATGGAATTACCTTTTGAAGAGCACACCTTTGACTATGTGACCATTGGGTTTGGCTTGCGAAATGTACCTGATTATGACCAAGTATTGCGCGAAATGTATCGCGTTGTAAAACCTGGTGGAATGGTTGCATGTATTGATACATCACACCCGGAAATCCCAGGGTATAAACAATTATTCAAATTTTATTTTAAAGTCATTATGCCAATGCTCGGCAAGGTTTTTGCCAAAAGTTATGAAGAATATGCATGGCTACAAGAGTCTACAGAACATTTCCCCGGAATGAAAACATTAGCGCAAATGTTTGTTGACGCAGGCTTTGACAAAGTTTCTTATAAATCTTACAGTGGCGGGGCAGCTGCCGGTCATATCGGTATCAAACAATAAGTGTGCAGGGGAAGGATTTCATTTGGAAAAGTTAAAAGTGTTATCACTATACACAAATTTTCGAAAAGACTTGAATTACATAGAGAAAGAACTTGAGAAAAGTCTCCGTTCGGCTTCCCCAACCATTCAAGAAGCATCGATGCATTTATTGAAAGCTGGTGGGAAAAGAATTCGACCGATTTTCGTTCTACTAGCTGCGGAATTTGGTAACTTTTCATTAGAAAAAGTTGGCAAAGTTGCAGTTGCATTAGAGCTTGTCCATATGGCTTCACTTGTCCATGATGATGTCATTGACAATTCAGAAATGCGAAGAGGTCATCCGACAGTAAAAGCAAAATGGAATAATCGTATTGCGATGTATACAGGCGATTACATCTTTTCCCAAGCGCTTGTATCAATTGCGGATATTGAAAAACGTGAGCTGCATCAATTATTTGCGAAAACGATGCTTGAAATTTGTGAAGGTGAAGTCATTCAAATTGAACATCAACGTGCAGTTGATCAATCATTACGAGATTATTTACGCCGTATTAAACGAAAAACCGCATTATTATTATCATCAAGCTGTGAACTAGGTGCAATCGTTGCAGATGCAGATGAAACGGTTGTCCGTAAAATGCGTCGTTTCGGTTACTATGCAGGGATGTCATTCCAAATTACGGACGATATTTTAGATTTTACAGCGACAGATAAAGAACTTGGGAAACCAGCAGGCAGTGATTTATTAAACGGTCACTTAACGTTGCCCGCACTTTATTTACGTGAAGATCCAATATTTAAGCAATATATGAATAAAGCATTTGCTGGGCAATTAACAGAAAAAGAACGTAAGGAAATGTTAGCATATGTGCGTCATTCAACAGCGATTCAACAATCTGTGGACGTCAGCAATTCATATTTAGAAAAAGCACGTGAACAGTTAGAAGGGCTGCCAAATATTAAAGCAAAAGAAGCTTTTATTAAAATCGCCAATTTTATCGGTCAACGCAAATTTTAGCAATATTAAAGCTTGAAAGTACGGTAAGCTGGTGGTACATTAAATTTAGGGAAATCCCTGCATAAAAGAAATGGTACATAATAGAGGAGTGTTTTTAACATGGAAAAAACGTTTTTAATGATTAAACCTGACGGCGTTCAACGTAACCTAATTGGCGACATCGTCAGCCGTTTTGAAAAGAAAGGCTTCCAATTAGTTGGCGCAAAATTAATGGCAGTTTCGGAAGAATTAGCACAAGAGCATTACGGTGAACATAAAGAGCGCCCATTCTTCGGTGAGCTCGTTGATTTCATCACTTCAGGACCAGTATTTGCAATGGTTTGGGAAGGTGAAAATGTCATCTCAACTGCACGTACATTAGTTGGTGCAACAAACCCAGCTGAATCAGCACCTGGCACAATCCGTGGTGACTTCGGTGTAACAGTTGCGAAAAATATTATTCATGGCTCAGATTCACCAGAATCAGCTGAACGTGAAATTAACTTATGGTTCAAAGAAGACGAATTAACAACTTACGAAAAAACAACTGCAACTTGGATTTACTAATCCAGTCATAAACAAAAACAGCCATGCAACCACATGGCTGTTTTTTTGATTCTATCATTACCTCTAGTAAGTTTCTTGCCATCCATCATAACAGCATATTAGTAGTAGCTTATATGTTATCAAAAACTTATGTCTACAAATCGTTCAATTCGTGACGATATATAGAAATAGGCATAGCTATATGCGAATAACCAAAAACAAATGTATTTTACAAGAGAGCAGGGAAAGAAAATGAGCGCTTACCAGAAATTTATTCAAAACATTAAACGTAAAACGGGCATCGATTTATCTTTATACAAAGAAGCACAGATGAAACGACGATTAACGTCTTTATATGAAAGGAAAGGATTTGCATCATTTGATGCCTATTTTGAAGCAATTCAAAAAGATGCCACTTACTTAGAAGAATTTTTAGACCGCATGACGATTAACGTCTCAGAATTTTATCGAAACAAAGAACGTTGGGATGCACTTGATCGTCACATTTTACCACATATATTAAAAACGACTAAACGACCAAAAGTGTGGAGTGCGGCATGTTCAACAGGCGAAGAACCCTATTCTTTAGCGATGGCATTATCAGAGCATATCCCGCTCAAAGACGTGTCGATTTTAGCAACTGATTTAGATACAGGTGTTTTAGAACGTGCACAAGTTGGCTTATATCAATCACGTTCTATTGCCAATGTCCCAACACCGTTAAAAAAACGCTATTTTGTCAATGAAGGCCTCCATTACCAAGTAACAGATGACATTAAAAAAACCGTTACATTTAAACAGCAAAACTTATTAAGTGACCGCTTCCAAACAGGCTATGATTTAATCGTTTGTCGTAATGTAATGATTTATTTTACGGAAGAAGCAAAAGATGCATTGTACCATAAATTTGCCCGTTCATTAAAAGTAGGGGGGATTTTATTCGTTGGAAGTACAGAGCAAATCTTTAATCCAGAAGAATATGGATTGCAAACATTTGCCCCATTTTTCTATGAAAAAGTAAAATAAAACTGCTAAAAATAGTTAGTTTTAACTAAATAACATGAAAAACATGTAAATTTTCAAAAGATTATAGAAATCATCGATAATATTTGGTATAGTGCATAGAAACGAAAAGCTAAATAGGGGGAATGAAGATGAGGTTTTTTACAGCAGGTGAATCACACGGTCCGCAACTAACGGCAATTATTGAAGGGTTGCCGGCACAAATGGACTTAACTGCAGAAATGATTAATAAAGAATTAACAAGACGTCAAGGTGGTCATGGTAGAGGACGTCGCATGCAAATTGAAAAAGATGCAGTAGTCATTTCATCGGGTGTACGTCACGGTAAGACATTAGGTTCCCCAGTTACGCTATCCGTCGTCAATGATGATTTTAAGCATTGGACAAAAATTATGGGAATAGAACCATTATCAGAAGAAATTGATCCGAAAGATATTAAACGCCAAATTACGAGACCGCGTCCAGGCCATGCAGATTTAGTAGGCGGTATGAAATATGGACATCGCGATTTACGTAATGTATTAGAGCGTTCGTCAGCACGTGAAACAACAATGCGTGTAGCAGTCGGAGCTGTTGCAAAACAATTTTTAGAAACGTTAGGTATTCGTACAGTTGCACATGTACATGAAATTGGTGGCATTAAGATCGATCCAACCAGTTATGCAAATCTTTCAATGGAAGAATTGCGTGACGTCATTGAAAATGACCCTGTCTATTGTGCAGATCCAGAAGCATCCCAAAAGATGGTTGCAGCAATTGATGATGCAAAAGGTCGAGGTGATACAATTGGCGGCGTCGTTGAAGTAATCATCGAAGGATGCCCTCCAGGCGTTGGAAGTTATGTTCAATTCGACCGGAAGCTTGACGGTAAGCTTGCAGGCGCAATGATGAGCATCAACGCATTCAAAGGTGTTGAAATTGGTGCAGGCTTTGAGATGGCTTCTTTACCAGGCAGCGAAGTACATGATGAAATTGCTTGGGATGAAGAACGTGGTTACTACCGTAAAACAAATCGTTTAGGTGGCTTAGAAGGGGGAATGTCAACAGGTATGCCAATTGTCATTCGTGGTGTTATGAAACCAATCCCAACATTGTATAAACCACTAGAAAGTGTTGATATAGACTCGAAAGAGCCATTTAAAGCAACAATTGAGCGTTCTGACCCTTGTGCAGTCCCAGCAGCATCAGTCGTTGCAGAACATGTTATCGCAACCGCACTTGCACAAGCGATTATGGAAGAATTTACGTCTAACCGTATGGACCAGTTAAAAGAAGAAATCGATGCATACAGACAATACGTAAAGGAGTTTTAATATGGAGCAACTGACAGTCAATACAACGCAACATTCATATGATATACATATTGGTACGCATGCTTATGAGAAGTTTAGCACCGTGTACCGTGACCGCTTAGAACAAGCCGATCGCATCGCAATTATTGCAGATGAGCATGTTGCCGAAACACATTTAGACATGTTAACAGAAGCACTCACTTTCGTATCAGATAAAATGATGACGAAAACCATTCCATCTGGTGAAGCGAGTAAAACGATGGCAACATTCGCCGACTGTCAAGCATTCCTACTCCAAAATGGCTGTACAAGAAAGTCGATGATCATCGCATTTGGCGGGGGCGCATGTGGCGACCTCGCTGGATTTGTTGCCGCAACCTTTATGCGTGGCATTCCATTTATTCAATGTCCAACAACGATTTTAGCGCATGATAGTGCAGTCGGTGGAAAAACAGCAATTAATATGCCCGAAGGAAAAAATATGGTCGGTGCATTTCATCAGCCAGACGCTGTTTTGTTTCAAACGCCTTTATTCCATTCATTGCCACTTCGAGAAATCCGATCTGGCCTCGCAGAGTTATTAAAACATGCTTTTATCTCAGATGAACAATGGACAATTGAATTATTAGCTAATGATACATTTACTACGCCGACGGATGAATGGCTTGCGTCGCAATTACTACGAGGGATTCAGGTGAAAGCTACAATTGTCAGTGAAGATGAGTTTGAACAAGGAACACGTAAATATTTAAACTTCGGACATACATTCGGTCATGCAATAGAAGCGGCTTGTGGCTTTGGGAAATTAAGTCACGGAGAAGCGGTAATGATTGGTATGGTTTATAGTTTACTCATTAGTGAGCAGCTACATCATACAGACAGAACATTAACAGATCAATTGATTCGCTTTTTGAAACAATATCATTATCCATTACAACCGATTAACGATTATTCATTCGAAGAATTGTACACGTTTATGCAAAAAGATAAAAAAGCAATGGATGGGCAAGTGAACTTTGTCTTATTGAATGGAATTGGTTATCCATTCGTTACATCCGTAACAAAAGACCAATGTAAAGAAGCGTTTCTGCAACTACAACTAAGGACGGAGTGACACGTATGACAGTAAGGGGTTTAAGAGGGGCGACAACAGTTTCTCAAGATGAAGCAGAAGCAGTTTTATATGCAACTGCAACGCTTGTACAAGAAATGGTGGAAGCAAATGATGTTCTAGTTGAAGATATTGTTTCAGTACTCATATCAACAACACCAGATATTCAATCGACATTTCCTGCGAAAGCAGTCAGAACAATTGAAGGTTGGAAATACGTTCCAGTCATGTGTACCCATGAAATGGACGTACCAGGTGCAATACCATTATGTATACGTATTTTAATGCAAGTAAATTGTTCATTAACGCAAAAGGAAGTAATACATATTTATCAGAACGACGCGGTAAAATTGCGACCAGACTTACAACAGGGGGAATAGTATATGCGTTGGAAACCAATTTTAAATGAAATGACACCATATAAGCCAGGAAAATCAACAGAAGATGTCAAGAAGGAACTCGGGTTAACCGATATCGTCAAACTCGCGTCCAATGAAAACCCATATGGACAACCAAAAGAAGCCGAAGCATTATTAAAAAATCCATATGAGCTTGAAATTTACCCTGATGGTTATGCTGCAAGCTTACGCGAGAAAATTGCATCGACGTTAGCTATTGACACAGAAGAATTATTATTCGGAAGTGGATCAGACGAAATTATTGTGATTATTGCAAGGGCATTATTGGGAGAAGGAACAAATACAATTTGTGCTACACCAACTTTCCCACAATACCGTCATCATGCAGTGATTGAAGGGGCTGAGGTGAAAGAAATTCCGCTAACAGCTGAAGGAGAACATGATTTGCCAAAATTCCTAGCGGCGATTGATGAACATACATCAGTCATTTGGTTATGTAGTCCAAATAATCCAACAGGAAATATCATTGACTCAACTGACTTACAAAATTTCTTAAAAGAAGTACCAGAAGATATTCTCGTCGTGTTAGACGAAGCTTATTATGAATACATTACGGATGAAACCTTTGAAGATACAACCCATTTATTCCGTACGTATCCAAATGTACTATCACTGCGTACATTTTCAAAAGCGTTTGGCTTAGCGGGATTACGTGTTGGCTACGCAATTGGCAATGAAACGGTCATTTCACAATTAAACAAAGCGAGAAGTCCGTTTAACAATACGAGCATTAGTTTAGCAGTGGCAGAAAAAGCTTTTGATGACAAAGCATTTATTGCACGCTGTCGCGAATTAAATGCCGAACAAAAAAAACGATTTAAACAATTTGCAAAGGAGCATCAACTGCATCTATATCCATCAGAAGCAAACTTTGTCCTGATGCAAGTTCCAAATACAATGACAGCGAATGAAGCGTCAGACTGTTTACTGGAAAAAGGGTATATCGTTCGTAGTGGTGATTTACTCGGGTCTCCTGGATATATTCGCGTAACCGTTGGTACCCCGGAACAAAATGACGGCTTCTTTGAAGCATTTAAAACTTTATTCTCATAACAGGTGATGACATGAAAACACATATTGCAATCGTTGGCCTCGGATTAATCGGTGGCTCACTAGGACTCGCATTAAAGCGCAACAAACAAATAACCATAACCGGTTTTGACAATTCCTATGAAACGATGCAAGAAGCGTATCGTCGTGGCATCATTGACCATATTTCCGCCTCTCTTCCAAAAGTTGGAGAAGAGGCGGATATTATTATATTCGCAACACCAGTCAATACGACGGTTCGCCTCATGCAAGACCTTCCAAATTGGTCATTAAAAAAGAACGTCATTATTACGGATACAGGGAGCACGAAAAAACCGATTATGGATGCCGCACAAAAACTTCGTGATTACGGTTTAACTTTTGTCGGTGGTCATCCAATGGCAGGCTCACATAAAAGCGGTGTGACAGCAGCGAAGGCACATTTATTTGAAAATGCCTATTTTGTGTTAACCCCCTCTCATGACGAAGGGGAACAATCAGTTGAGATCCTTCGAACACTGTTACAACCGACAAAAGCAAAAGTTGTGAAAATGGATGCAACTACGCATGATCGAATGACAGCAGTCGTCAGTCATTTTCCACATTTAATTGCTGCATCTTTAGTACGCCGACTAGCGGAGCAAGAAGTGCATGATCCGTTTGTTCGTGAACTGGCAGCGGGGGGATTTCGCGATATTACACGCATTGCTTCTGCAGATCCAATTATGTGGCGTGATATTACGGCACAAAACAAAGCGGAGTTATTAGCACAACTTGACGGTTGGACGAAAGAAATGGACAACATTCGTACACTTCTTGAAAAAGGCGACCCGATTGATATTCAACAATTTTTTACACAAGCGAAAGCATACCGTGATGAATTGCCGATTACATCTAAAGGAGCTATGTTTACCAATTATGATCTCCATGTCGATGTTCCAGACCATCCTGGTGTTATTTCCGAAATCACGAAAATTTTAGCAGATGAAGAAATTAGTATTACAAATATTCGAATCGTAGAAACGCGGACGGATGTTTTCGGAATCTTAGTCATTAGTTTCCAATCCATTCGTGATCGTGAACGTGCGCAGTATGCACTACAAACTAGAACAGATTATAGTTCACATATTATGTGACAACCCAAAAAACATGCTTGCTTGGAAGGAGAGAATCATTTGACGACCATTCATTATGCAGACCAACCCGTACAAGGGACATTACGTATTCCTGGCGATAAATCAATCTCGCACCGTGCCATTATGCTAGGGGCAATTGCGAAAGGGAAAACAACGATAGAAGGTTTTTTAACAGGTGACGACTGTTTAAGAACAATCGACATTTTTAAACAATTAGGTGTTACGATAACACTTGATGGCACAAACGTAACCATTGACAGTCCAGGAATTGATGCATGGATAACACCATCAGCACCACTTTATTGCGGAAATTCAGGAACAACAGCTAGACTTATGCTCGGAATTTTAGCGAGTTCGAATGTAACAGCTACGCTAACAGGTGATGATTCATTAAGTAAACGCCCAATGGATCGTGTTGTAAATCCGCTTAAACAAATGGGGGCAAATATTGAAGCGCAATCAGATGAGATGGTATTACCGTTAACGGTGACAGGGCAATCATTAACGCCGATTCATTATCAAAGTCCTGTTGCAAGTGCACAAGTAAAGTCGGCGATTTTATTTGCAGGCTTACAAACGGAAGGGGTTACATCCGTTGAAGAAAATGCAGTATCACGTGACCATACAGAACAAATGCTACGCTATTTCGGTGCAAATATATCAACGAATGAGCGAATTGCATCCATCAAAAAAAGTGAATCGTTTACGGGGAAACATGTTGAAGTACCAGGGGATATTTCTTCTGCTGCCTTTTTCCTCGTAGCAGCAGCACTTGTAAAAGGCAGTTCACTCACATTAGAACGTGTTGGCTTAAATGAAACACGTACAGGTATTATTGATGTACTACAGCAAATGGGGGCGAATCTTCGTATTGTAGATGCAACGGCGGAAAATGGCGAACCGATTGGCACCATAAAAATTGACTATGCACCTTTATCAGCGATTGAAATTGGCGGCGAAATCATTCCACGCCTCATCGATGAACTACCGATCATTGCGCTCCTTGCGACACAAGCTCATGGTCGTACCGTTATTAAAAATGCAGAAGAATTGCGTGTGAAAGAAACAGACCGTATATTAGCAGTAACGACGGAATTAACGAACATCGGGGCGAATGTTGAGGCGACTGAAGATGGGATGATTATTCATGGACCAACGCCGCTGATTGGTGGTAAAATGGATTCTTACGGCGACCACAGACTCGGGATGATGGCAGGAATTGCTTCACTCATTACAAAAGATCCCGTCACAATTGAAGATGCAGCTTGCATCGACATATCCTACCCAACGTTTTTCAACCATTTAGCAGCCGTGACGAAGTCGTAACAATCTCATTTTGGATTTTGGCAAAGAACAACATTGCCACGTATAGAACATGAAAGAACAGGTGAAAATATGGAACCAATACAACAAATCGAACAAATCATTCAAGAAGGTGATTTGGATGCACTAACGACACTGCTCGCACAATTAAAAACGACGACAGATTTCGAGACGATGTATGACACAGCACTTCTTCTTTCAACTTTTGGATTTTTAAAAGAAGCAGATGAACTATATGATGTTTTATTAACACATTTACCAGATGAAGCACAATTAAAAATTGATCGCGCAGGTACCTTAATTGAAATGGGGAAAGAAGACGAGGCATTACTACTATTAGCAGATATTCGTAAAAACGATCCAGAATACTTACAAAGTCTCGTCGTACAAGCAGATTATTACCAAATGATTGGTTTAACCGAAACAGCCATTATGAAAATTACAGAAGCACATCAATTAGCACCGAACGAACCGATTATTCAATTTGCTTATGCGGAATTATTATTAGATACAGGTCGCTTTGCGGAAGCGGTTAAGCTTTATTTACAAGTATATGAAGAAACTGAAGCAATTGGCGAGGTGCAGCTCGTTTCTAGAATTGCTGAAGCATACAGCGCTGGTGGAGCATTTGAAGAAGCCTTACCTTACTACGAATTACAATTAAAAGACCATACATCACCAGAAGCGTTATTTGGCGTTGCGTATAGTCATTATCAAATCGGTCAAGCAACACAAGCGTTAAAACATCTTGACGAGCTTATCGCGATGGACCCAGACTATTACGCTGCTTATATGCTCGCAGGTCAAGCGCATTTATTATTAGAGGAAAATAAAGAAGCTTACGAGAAATTTAAAGCAGGAATTGCTCGGGATGCATATGATAAAGAACTCCACCTATCAGCTGGTAAATGTGCGCTAAAATTAGGTTTACAAGATGAAGCGGAACAATATTTATCAGA
>ERZ808040.1617-NODE-1617-length-14655-cov-5.819042_pt1 | contig 14655 bp, 15 predicted proteins | sample MGYA00380191_ERZ808040 | MGnify/ENA primary metagenome ERZ808040 (study PRJEB31490, sample SAMN06133395) | mouse gut metagenome | isolation source: J6 | host: mice | place: China: Chengdu | collected 2015-05 ... | reverse complement strand
GTACCCAAAGAGAACACTTAAGGGGGCGGCCTCCGGATGGAGCAGGCCCAAAGGGCGGGCCAGCTCCATAGTCGGCCTCCCCCTTAAGAATCCCCCGTTTTTACGGGAGAGCCCGATAAGATAGGCTTGATTTGACCTCCCGGCGCTCGCGGCCTTCGACGCAGACACCCCTATTCGTGCTGCCGCTTGTGTTTAGACACTGACATGTCGTGCGGTCCACCGCCCGCGCCTCCCGGGCGCACCGTCTGCCCCGGGGCCGGTCGCCTGGCGCTGGCCCTTCACGTGGGCACACCTGTCTCCTCCTGTCTGCCCACTGAAAACAGGCAGGGTCCACCCCCCGCGCCTGGGGGATCTCCCTCCTTCAACGGCTCAGCTCCAGCCCTATCTTGAAACCAGCCGCAAACACTGCCGCGTCATGATAGAATGTCACCGCATCCCGCCCATTCAACAGCTCCTCCAATTCTTCCACACGCTCCTCCCCCACCAACGCATAAAGCGCCTCCTCCTGCTTCCCCGCTCGCTGACACGCCTCCCCATACCCCTTCTCCTGCCCCATCAGCCCCCGCACCATATGCTCCTCCGCATATGTATACAATACCCGCATCAGGTCAGTCATTGTATCGCCCCTTTTCATTTCTATCAAGTTTGAGACAGTCATATTGTTCATTCTCATTATATATGAACAACATGACTGTGTCAAGAGGAGACGATAAAAATATGGTTCCATTTCCTGAACGTCTGCGAAAAGCCCGTGAGCAAAAGGCTTTGTTACAAAAAGAGGTCGCTGAACATCTGAGCATGACACCACGGGCTTACCAGTATTATGAGGCTGGCAGACGCCGTCCTGATTATGAGACGTTGGTCGCCATTGCGGACTATTTAGAGGTGACGACGGACTATCTGCTGGGACGGACGGATGTGCCTGAGTGAAGGGTATGTGCCAAGCAATCAGCCCCGGGGCGGGCGGTGCGCCCCGGAGGCGCAGATGGTGGGCCGCAGCCGCCTGTCAGTGTCTAGACACCGGCGGCAGCACCACTAGGAGCGCCTGCGTCGAAAGCCGCTGGCGCCGGAAGGGCATTTCCCGGCCATCGTACCGGGCGTCCCCCGTAAGAGGGGGTTCTTAGGGGGAAAGCCGCCTGTGAGCGAGAGCGCGCCCTTGGCGCTCGAAGTCGAACCGGCGGATTGCCCCCTAAGCATTCTCTTTGGGCACTTTCTCTCATGTGAGAGAAAGTGCCACCCCCGTCCCGCCCGCAGGCGGACCCTCCCCCGTCCCGCTGGACGGACATCAAAAAGCCCATCCCTTTCGGGATGGACTTTTCATTTACGCCTGTGCCAGCGCTGGAGCGGTGGCCAGGTAGACCTGGCAGTTGCGCTCCTCCATAGCGTTCAGCGTGGCGCGGAGGAACGCCTGGCCCTGGTTACCGCAGGCCAGCTCCACATAATTGAGCTGTTTGGGGTCCAGCCCCCGGATCAGGGCGGAGCCGGAGGAGGCGTCCTCCTCCCGGGCGGTGGCGGTCCACACCACGTATCCCGCCCGCTCCAGCGCCTCCCTGCCCTGCTCGTCCAGGTTGGGGGCGCTGACCACCAGGGCGTTGTACCGGGCGGCGGCGGCCAGCAGCGTCCGGCCCCGCTCCGCCTGGGCCAGGCAGCTGTCCTCGTCCTGGCCGGACAGGGTCAGCCCCAGGGTGTGGCCCGCCCCCGCCAAGCGCCGGGCCAGGCCGTCCTGGCCGGGCAGCTCCTCCGGCTCAAAGAGGAACAGCGCCCGCTGGTCCCGGCCCTCCAGCGTCTGGGCGCACTCCCGGGCCGATGGCCCGCAGCGCAGGGCCAAAAACAGCTCTGCCCCGTTGGGGGCCTGGGAGGACTCCACCCCTCCCGAGGGCAGGGGGTCCACCCCCTCCCCCCGGCCGCCGGTCTCTAGATAGCGGCGCAGGCTGTCCGCCAGCTGCATCCCCGCCGCGTCGGCAAAGTCCCGGTCATTCAAAATGGCGGCGCTGTTGGTGACCCGGATCAGCGTCCCGTAGGGGGTGCGGGTCCGGGTGCAGCTGATGGTGCCGAAATATTGGCACAGCCAGTCGATGGGGATGAACACAGTGGCATTGCGCACCATGGCCCGGGCGGACACGGGCGCTCCGTTCAGGTCCTGGGCGGTGCCGCTCTGGATGTCGAAGATCACCCCGCGCTGGCCGTCGGTGACCAGCACCGTGCGTCTGGTGGTGCTGTAAAGGGCGCTCACCCCCAGGTTGATACCGTTGACCTGGTTGGACAGCATGGTGTAGGGCACATACAGCACGCCCCCCACCGTGCGGGGCATATTTTCCGCGGTGGTCTCCAGCACCCGCTCGTTCACCGCCATCAAATTCACGTTGCCCGTGGCCCCGAAGGCCGGGACCAGCAGCGCCAGCAGGAAGGCCGCCAGCAGCGCCGCCCCGATCAGCCCCTTTTTCCAGCGCCTCACGGTGTGTTCCCCCCTTTATCCCCCATGTTCGTCACGTTAAACCGGCTGGATCTAGCCCGGTCAGCCATCGCCGCGCCATGTCCAGGGCGTGGTTGGCCGCCAGGGTGCGGATGCGGTCCCGCCGGGCGCCGGGGGCGGCCAGGTTCAGTTCCTTCACCCACACTCCGTCGGGGGCCGCCAGGGCGGTGAACACCAGCCCCACCGGGTTGCCCCGCTCGTCCGGGTCCGGTCCCGCTACTCCCGTGACCGACACCGCCAAGTCGCAGCCCAGGGCCTTTTGCGCCCCCAGGGCCATCTCCTTCGCCACCTGGGCGCACACCGCGCCCCTCTCGTCCAACAGGGCCTGGGACACCCCCAGCACCCCGGCCTTCACCTCGCAGTGGTAGCTCACCACGCCCCCCTTGAAGGCGCAGGCGGAGCCGGGGACGTCGGTGACCCGTTTGGCGATGAGCCCCCCGGTGCAGCTCTCCGCCGTCCCCAGGGTCAGCCCCCTCTCCCGGGCCAGGTCCAGCACCACCTGCTCCAGGCCGGACACGTCCGCGCCGTACACCAGATCGCCCAGCACAGAGCGGACCTCCGCCTCCACCGGGGCGATGAGGGCGTCCGCCGCCGCTTCGGTGTCCGCCTTGGCGGTGATGCGCAGCTCCACCTCCCCCTCCTTGGCGTAGGGGGCCAGGGTGGGGTTGGTCAGCTCGTTCATCCGGTCCCGGAAGATGGCCTCGACGCCCGACTCGGTGGCGCCGAACACCCGCAGGGCGCGGGAGCGGATGACCCCCTCGCTCAAACGTGCCAGCCAGGGCGCCGCTCGCTCCTTGAACATGGGCAGGCACTCCCTGGGCGGGCCGGGGAGCATCACCACATAGGTCCCCTCCGCCTCAAAGGCGCAGCCGGGGGCGGTGCCCCAGGCGTTGTCCAGGATGTGGCAGCCCTCGGGCAGATACGCCTGCTGGAGGTTGTTATCCGTCATCTCCCGGCCCATGCGCTCAAAATAGCGCCGGATGGCCTGGGCGCACTCGGGGTGGAACACCAGCTTTTTGCCAAAGCACTCCGCCAGGGTCTGCTTGGTCAAATCGTCGCAGGTGGGGCCCAGCCCCCCGGTGGTGACGATCACGTCCGCCCGGCGCCGGGCCTGGTCCACCGCCGCCCTCAGCCGTCCGGGGTTGTCCCCCACTACCGAGTGATACAGCACGTTCAGCCCCAGGCCGGACAGCTCCCGGCTCAGGGCCTGGGCGTTGGAGTTGACGATGTTGCCCAGCAGCAGCTCGGTGCCCACACACAAAATTTCTACCGTATGGCTCATTCTCCAGCCTCCTTATCGGTTTCCGCTCTTCATTCTAGCCCTCCGCCCCGCCGCTGTCAACGGAAAGATTGGAAACCTTTTGTAAAAATTTCTCCTGGTCTTTCCGGTTGTTTTGTCCGGCTTTCTGAATTTATTTTTCTAAATGGCGGACATCAAAAAACTCCCTTGCATTTTACCGCGCTAAAGGGTATAATATCATTAGCTCAAATACAGCGAGGTATCCCTATGGCTCCTTCCAACGCTCACAGCTTCACCTTTCCCTGCGGCTGGACTCGATTTAGCGTGTCCGGCTATTTTGGCGTGCGCGAGCGGGCTGTGTGAGTGAGGGGGCGGAAGGCCGCCCCGCCTGAATTTGTATTTTGGGAAGCTCATGGCCCGCCTATGCGCGGGACATGGGCTTCTTTATTTTGAGAGGAGTTTTCACTATGGTAATCGTGATGAAGCCCGGCGTCAGCCAGGAGAAAATCCAGGCCCTGGTGGCAAATCTGGAGCGGGACCACGGCGTCAAGGTGGGCGTCACCAACGGGGTGGGCTGCTCCATCCTGGGTCTGGTGGGGGACACCGCCCACATCGACATGGACAAGCTGACCATGAACGACGACGTGGAGCGGGTCATGCGGGTGCAAGAGCCCTATAAAAAGGCCAACCGCAAGTTCCACCCGGAGGACACGGTGGTGGACGTGTCCGGCGTACCCATCGGCGGCGGGGACCACTTCGCCGTCATCGCCGGGCCCTGCTCGGTGGAGAGCGAGGAGCAGATCGTGGGGGTGGCCCGGGACGTGAAGGAGGCGGGGGCCTCCCTTCTGCGGGGCGGCGCCTTCAAGCCCCGCACCTCCCCCTACTCCTTCCAGGGCATGGGCACCGACGGGCTGGAGCTGCTTTTAGAGGCCAAGGAGGCCACCGGTCTGCCCATCGTGTCCGAGATCATGGCCCCCCGGTACTGCCAGCTGTTTGAGGAGAAGGTGGACCTGGTGCAGATCGGCGCCCGGAACATGCAGAACTTCGACCTCTTAAAAGAGGTGGGCAGGCTGTCTAAGCCGGTGCTGCTCAAGCGGGGTCTGTCCAACACCTACGAGGAGTGGATCATGTCGGCGGAGTACATCATGGCCGCGGGCAACGAGAATGTGATCCTCTGCGAGCGAGGGGTGCGCACCTTCGAGACCTACACCCGCAACACCCTGGATTTGTCCGCCATCCCGGCTATCCGGCGGATGAGCCATCTGCCCATCGTGGTGGACCCCTCCCACGCCGCCGGGATGTACTGGATGGTGGAGCCCCTGGCCATGGCCGCCGTGGCGGTGGGGGCGGACGGCCTGATGGTGGAGGTCCACAACGACCCGCCCTGCGCCAAGTGCGACGGGGCCCAGTCGCTGACGCCGGAGAAGTTCGCCCACCTCATGGGCAGGCTGAGCCCGCTGGCGGAGCTTATGGAAAAGAAGCTGGTCTGAAGTAGGGAGGCACACAATGAACACCCTCACCGTGGCCCTGCCGGGCCGGGAGTACGACATTTTAATTGAGCGCGGCCTGCTGGCCCAGGCCGGGGAGCGGGCGCGGGCGGTCCTGCCCCGCGCCCGGAAGCTGGCCGTGGTCACGGACCGTAATGTGGAGCCCCTTTACAGCGGACCGGTGCTGAACAGTTTCAGGGCCGCCGGGTTTGAGGTCCGGCTGTTCCCCGTCCCCGCCGGGGAGGAAAGTAAAAATCCTTCCCAGCTGGCGGCGCTGTGGGAGGGCTTCATGGACTTCGGCCTGACCCGCGCCGACGCCGTGGCGGCCCTGGGCGGCGGCGTGGTGGGGGACCTGGCGGGCTTTGCCGCCGCCACCATCCTGCGGGGGGTGGCTTTCATCCAGATCCCCACCACCCTGCTGGCCCAGGTGGACTCCTCCGTGGGGGGCAAGGTGGCCGTGGACCTGGCCCACGGCAAAAACCTGGCCGGGGCCTTCTACCAGCCCCGCCTGGTGCTCATGGACCCAAATGTGCTGGACACGCTGCCCCTGCCCGTGTTCATGGCGGGGATGGCGGAGGTGGTGAAGTACGGCTGTATCTGGGACGCGGACTTTTTCGACTTCCTGGCCGCCCGCCCCTCCCGCAGGGCGCTGATGGCAGAAATTGAGCACATTTTGTATACCTGCTGTGATATTAAACGCCAAGTAGTCGCGGAGGACGAGCTGGACACCGGCCTGCGGATGATTTTGAACTTCGGCCACACCTTTGGCCACGCCTATGAGCTGGCGGGAAACTATACCCAGTGGAGCCACGGCCAGGCGGTGGCGGCGGGCATGTGCACCGCCGCCAAGATCGGTGAGCTTCTTGGGGTCACTCCCGTTGATACGCCTGGAAAGATCATATCCCTCTGCGCCGCTCTGGGCCTGCCCACCGAGATCCGCTGCAGCCGGGCCGCCCGCGCCGCCGCCATCGGCCTGGACAAAAAAGGGGCGGGCGACGACATCACCATGATTCTGCTGGAACGCATCGGCAAGGCCGTCCCCTACAAAACGCTCAAGAGCGCCGCGTTGGAGCTGGAGCATCTGGAGGATGACCTGGATGGCGTGTATCCCTATTTGTTTTAGAGGAGGAGCCCTATGAATGTCACCATCACCCCTGGGCCCCTGTCCGGGACCGTCACCCCGCCCCCCTCCAAGTCCCAGGCCCACCGGGCCCTTATCGCCGCCGCCCTGGCCCAGGGGGAAAGCGCCGTCTCCAACGTGGCCCTGTCCCAGGACATCGAGGCCACCGTCCGGTGCCTGGAGGAGCTGGGGGCGGAGTTTGCCATCGACGGCTCCGCCGCCGCCGTCCGGGGGATGGGGGCCAACCCCATGTCCCCCCTGCGCCGCATGGCCTATCCCCATCTGGACTGCGGGGAGAGCGGCTCCACCCTGCGCTTTCTGATCCCCATCGCCCTGGCGGTGCGGGGAGGCGGCATCTTCACCGGCCGCGGGCGGCTGATGGAGCGCCCCCTGAAGCCCTATTTTGATCTGTTTGACGAAAAGGGGATCTTCCACGAGCTGAAGGACGGCGTGCTCACCGTCACCGGGCTACTCACGCCCGGGATATACCGGCTCCCCGGCGACGTGTCCTCCCAGTTTGTCACCGGGCTGCTGTACGCCCTGCCCCTGCTGGAGGGGGACAGCGCAATCATCCTCACCTCCCCCCTGGAGAGCCGGGGCTATGTAAACATGACGGAGCGGGCCATGAATCAGTTCGGCGTGTATCCGGGCGATTTGGACGAGGTGTGGCAGCATTTTGATGTGGATGAGCTGGACGAAAACAAGGTGGCGGACGGCTATTTCGTGCCGGGAGGCCAGACGTACCAGCCCTGTTCCCTCACGGTGGAGGGGGACTGGTCCCAGGGGGCGTTCTGGTACGCGGCCCGGCTTCTGGGCAGCTCCGTGGAGGTCCAGGGCCTGGACTATCCCTCCGCCCAGGGGGACTCGGCCATTGACGCCTATGAGCGTCTACTGTCCGGAAACAGGGATTGCAGCCTGCGGGTAGGCCATTGCCCCGACCTGGCGCCCCCTCTGGCGGCCATGGCGGCCCTCCGGGCGGGGAAAACCACCCGCCTGACCAACGCCGCCCGCCTGCGCATGAAGGAGAGCGACCGGCTGGCCTCCGTGGCGGCGGTGCTCAACGCCCTGGGGGCGGAGGTGACCGAGGGCCCGGACTTTCTGGAGATCCATGGGAAGGAGCGGCTGGCCGGGGGTGTAACGGTGAATTCCTTCAACGACCACCGCGTCGCCATGATGGCGGCCATCGCCGCCACAAGATGTGTAAAGCCCGTTACCATTACAGGCGCGGGGTGCGTAGCCAAGTCCTACCCCGATTTCTGGGAGGAGTATGAGCGGCTGGGCGGAATCATCCAACGGATTCCGTAGGGGCCGATGTCCCCATCGGCCCTCTGATGTCCCCATCGGCCCTCTGATGTCCCCATCGGCCCTCTGATGTCCCCATCGGCCCTCCGATGTCCCCGTCGGCCCTATCGTTACAAACCGTGCTTTCAGACCGGGCCGGTGAGGACACCGGCCCCTGCATACCCAATTGAAAAGGAGGGATCTTCCATGGACACAATCAAATTGATCCTCCCCACGGAGGAATATTTGGACCAGGTCTGGGCCTATCGCCAAGAATGCTTTGACGCGGACAGCTCTATGGACGGCTGCGGCCCGCTCCGGCATAACGAGAGCGCGGCACAGTGGCTGACGGACGTGCGGGCCTACGCCGACCCCGCCACTGTCCCGGAGGGGAAGGTACAGGCCACCCAGTTCCTGTCCGTCCGGGAATCGGACGGCAGGCTGGTGGGCATGATCCAGGTGCGGCACTACTTCAACGACTATTTGGAACAGTTTGGCGGGCATATCGGCTACTCCGTCCGCCCCGACGAGCGCCGGAAGGGGTACGCCAGGGAGCAGCTCCGGCTGGCCCTGTCCTACTGTAAGGGGACGCTGGGCCTTGACCGGGTGCTCATCACCTGTAACACGAGCAACGAGGGCAGCCGCCGCACCATTCTGTCGGCGGGCGGCGTGTATGAGAACACCGTCCACGAGCCGGACCGGAACGTGGATCTGGAGCGGTATTGGATTACCCTGCCGTAGGGGCCGATGTCCCCATCGGCCCTATCGTTACAAACCGCGCTTTCAGGCCGGGCCGATGAGGACACCGGCCCCTACAAATCTTCCCAAGGAGGTGCTTCCCCCCGTGAAATACACCTTATTCGGCGAATCCCACGGCCCCGCCATCGGCGTGGTGCTGGAGGGCGTCCCCCCCGGGCTGGCCCTGGACCTGGACGCCGTCCGCTTTGACCTCGGCCGCCGGGCCCCGGGGAAAAACGCCCTGTCCACCGCCCGGAAGGAGGCGGACGAGCCCCGCGTTCTCTCCGGCGTATTCGAGGGCCGCACCACCGGCGCGCCCCTGTGCGCCGTGATGGAAAACACCGACACCCGCTCGGGGGACTACGCAAAGACAAAGGACCTGGCCCGCCCCGGCCACGCCGACTACGCCGCCCACGTGCGCTACCAGGGCTTCCAGGACTACCGGGGGGGCGGGCACTTCTCCGGGCGGCTCACCGCGCCCCTGGTGTTTGCCGGGGGGGTGGCCAAGCAGCTTCTGGCCCAGCGGGGCGTGACGGTGGGGGCCCACATCTCCTCCGTCTACGGCGTCAGCGACGACGCCCTGGAGGACTGGGAATCCCTGCGGGCCTGCGCCGCCAAGGACTTCCCCGTCCTCAACGACGAAAAGGGGGCGGAGATGCGGGAGGCCATTCTGGAGGCCAAAAACGATCTGGACTCGGTGGGCGGGTCCATCGAGTGCGGAGTGTTCGGCCTGCCTCCCGGCCTGGGGGGCCCGGACTTCGGCCAGAACGCCGAGGGCATCTTCTCCCAGTACCTGTTCGCCGTCCCGGCGGTGAAGGCGGTGGCCTTCGGGGCGGGGACCGCCTTCGCCCTCATGCGGGGCTCGGAGGCCAACGACCCGCTGTATATGGACGATGACGGCTCGGTGCGGGCGGAGCAGAACTGCGCCGGAGGGATCAACGGGGGCATCACCAACGGAATGCCCCTGGTGTTCGAGGTGACGATGCGGCCCACCCCCTCCATCGCCCGAACCCAGTTCACCGTGGACCTGGCCAAACACGAGAACGCCGTGCTGGAGCTCACCGGGCGGCACGACCCCTGCGTGGTCCACCGGGCGGTGCCGGTGGTCGAGGCGGCGGCCGCCTTGGCGGCCTGCGAGCTGATGGGCATTTGACCGCGCATTCCGCCCCAAAAGGCGGGGAATGCCGGAACATCTTACTACAATGAGGAATCGTTATGGATTTGAAAACTCTGCGTCAAAGCGATGAGAACGCCGTAATTCTGCCCGGCGCGGCGGTGGTGGGGGACGTGACCCTGGGGCCGGACTGCTCGGTGTGGTTCAACGCCGTCCTCCGGGGGGACGGCAAGCCCATCGTGCTGGGCCGGGGGTGCAACGTCCAGGACTGCTGCGTGCTCCACTCGGAGAAGGCCCCCACCGTACTGGGGGAGTACGTCTCCGTGGGCCACGGGGCGGTGGTTCACGGGGCGTCCGTGGGGGACAACACCATTGTGGGCATGGGGGCCACCCTGCTGGACTTCGCCAAAATCGGCAAAAACTGCCTGGTGGGGGCGGGCGCCCTGGTGACGGGCGGGATGGACGCCCCCGACGGCTCCCTGGTGCTGGGCAACCCGGCGAAGGTGGTCCGGCCCCTGACGGACGGGGAGATCGCCGGACTGCGCAAAAACGCGGAGCACTACGCCGAATTGAAGGAGAGGTACCGCTGATGGACGAACTTCAGAATCTGCGCCGGGAGATCGACGGCATCGACCGGGAGCTGGTGGAGCTGTTCCGCCGCCGGATGGGCGTGACGGCCCGGGTGGGGGAATACAAGCAGGCCAACGGAATCCCGGTGCTGGATCAGGAGCGGGAGCGGCAGGTGCTCCAGAACAAGGGGGAGCTGGCGGGGGAGGAACTGCGCCCCGCCGCCGTCACCCTGTTTCAGACCATCATGGCCCTGTCCCGGCGGCAGCAGCGGGACATGATGGGCCAGGGGGCGGACAACCCCGGCGTCCTCCGCTGGCGGGAGGCCCGGGACCGCGCCCAGTCCCCCGTCCCCGCCCCACGGGTGGTGTACCAGGGGGAGCCGGGGGCGTACAGCGAACAGGCGGCCCTGGACTTCTTCGGGGCGGGCGTGGACGCCGCCGGCCTGGAGCAGTTCGAGGACTGCTTCCTGGCCCTGCGGGAGGGGCGGGCGGACTATGCCGTCCTGCCCATTGAGAACAGCTCCACCGGAGCCATCCGGCAGATCTACGACCTGCTCACCCAGTATGAATGCTATGTGGTGGGGGAGACCGCGGTAAAGGTGGAGCACTGCCTCATGGCGCTGCCGGGGGCGTCGCTGGACGCCATCACCCACGTCTATTCCCACGAGCAGGGGCTGTTCCAGTGTGAGCGGTATCTCAACGCCCACCCGGACTGGAAGCAGGTCCCCCAGGCGGACACCGCCGGGTCCGCCAAAATGGTGGCGGACAGCGGCGATCTGACCAGGGCGGCCATCTGCTCCGCCCGGGCGGCGGAGCTCTACGGGCTGAACATTCTGGCCCGGGGGATCAACCACAACAGCCGCAACACCACCCGGTTCGTGGTGGTGTCCCCCCGGCTGGAGCTGCGCCCCGGCGCGGACAAGATCAGCACCCTGTTCGTCCTGCCCCACGAGGCCGGGTCCCTCCACGAGGTGCTCACCGTCTTTGCCGTCCACGGGCTGAACATGGTCAAGCTGGAGTCCCGGCCCCTCCCCGGCCGGAGCTGGGAGTACATGTTCTTCCTGGAGTTCACCGGGGCCCCCGGCGACCCCGCCGTGGACGACGCCCTCCACGAGCTGGCCCAGACCACCGGTGAGTTCCGGGTGCTGGGGTGGTTCCCGTCCAATCTCGATTGAAGCCGCCTGTAGGCAGGGGAGCGCCCTCGGCTCCCGAAGCCGAACCGTCGGATTGCCCCCTGCGCGTGTCTTTGGTTCCTTTCCGCACGGGCGGAACGGAACCCGCCGGAGGCCCCGGCAGAAAGGAGGCCCATCCCATGGGCAAAAATATCATCCTCATCGGCATGATGGGCTGCGGGAAAACCACCGTGGGCGGACTGCTGTCCCGGCGGCTGGGCCTGGAGCTGGCGGACACCGACGCCCTCATCGAGGAGCGGGCGGACTGCGCCGTCCGGGACATCTTCCGGGACTGCGGCGAGGAGCGCTTCCGGGACTGGGAGCTTCTGGCCAGCCGGGAGCTGGGACGGCGGGAGGGGCTGGTGGTGGCCTGCGGCGGGGGCCTGCCCCTCCAGGACGGGGCCATCGCCGCCCTGAAGGACAGCGGCCTTGTGTTCTGGCTGGACCGGGACCCGGGGGAGACCTACGACGCCCTGGACGTATCCGGCCGTCCTCTGGCCCAGGCGGGCCGGGCGGATTTCATCCGGCGGTATCAGGACCGGGCCCCCGTCTACCGCCGCTGGGCGGACCACGTCATCCCCTGCGCCGGCGGCCCCCAGGCCGCCGCGGACCTCATTTCCACCATTTATTTGGAGGTGTGCCAGCCATGAAATTTCTCGTCATCAACGGCCCCAACCTGAACCTGCTGGGCAGGCGGGAGCCGGGCATCTACGGGGACCGGAGCTACGAGGCCCTGTGCAGGCTCATTCAAGACCACGCCGCCGCCCGCGGCTCCACGGCGGACTGCTTCCAGTCCAACCACGAGGGGGCCATCATCGACCAGATCCACGCCGCCGACGGGGTGTACGACGCCATCATCATCAACCCCGGGGCGTACACCCACTACAGCTACGCCATCCTGGACGCGCTGAAGGCGGTGGACGTGCCCGCCTACGAGGTGCACATCAGCCACATCGACCAGCGGGAGCCCTTCCGGGCGGTGTCCGTCACCGCCCCCGCCTGCGTGGGCCAGCTCTACGGCCACGGGTTTGACGGCTACCTCATGGCCATGGACCACTTCCTGGAGGGCGGACAATGAAGCTGCAAGTGATCGGCGATCCCGTCCTCCACTCCAAATCTCCGGTGATCCACGGGGCCATGCTGAAGCTGCTGGGGCTGGACGTTGAATATACCGCCCATGTGGTCCGCCGGGGGGAGCTGCCCGCCTACCTGGCCTGGGCCAGAGAGCACGGCGTCGCCGGCTTTAACGCCACCATGCCCCACAAGGAGGACCTGCTCCCCCTGCTGGACGGGGCGGACCCCGCCGCCCGGCTGATGGGGGCGGTGAACACCGTCTGCCTCCGGGATGGGAAGTGGATCGGCTTCAACACCGACGGGGCCGGGGCCGCCGCCGCCCTGGGGGAGGGCCTGGGGCTTGACCCGGCGGGCCTCACCGTCACCCTGCTGGGGGCGGGGGGCGCGGCCAAGGCGGTGGCCCTGGCCCTGTCCTCTGCCGGGGCGGAGCGGGTGTTCGTCTGCAACCGCACCCTGGCCCGTGCGGAACAATTGTGCGCCCAGGACCCCCTGGGCCGGCTGTCCCCCGCGGGGTTTGACCCCGATATCCTGTGCCGCTGCGCGGAGCGGTCCCGGCTGCTGGTGAACTGCACCAATCTGGGCATGGAGGGCTGTCCCCACCAGTTTGAGGACTTCTCCTTCCTGGACGCCCTGCCCCCCAATGCGGCGGTATTCGACGCCATCTACCACCCCGCTGAGACGGAGCTGCTGGCCCGGGCCCGCCGCCGGGGGCTGCGGGTGATGAACGGCCTGCCCATGCTGGTGAACCAGGCGGTGCTGGCCCTGGAGCACTTTCTGGACCGGCCCCTGGACCGCCCCGCCATGGCGGCGGCAGCGGCCGCCGCGCTCAATCAAAAATGAGGTGAAACCATGATAAAACCCCAACGCCTGCGCCCCGGCGACAAGGTCGCCATCGTCTCCCTGTCCAGCGGAATGCTGGGGGAGCCCCAGTTTATCCACAAGTACCATCTGGCCCGCGAGCGGCTGGAGCGGGACTACGGCCTCCAGGTTGTCGCCATGCCCAACGCCCTGAAGGGCAGGGACTACCTGTACCGCCACCCGGAGGCCCGAGCACAAGACTTGATGGACGCCTTCCGGGACCCGGAGGTCAAGGCGGTGTTCTGCGCCATCGGCGGGGACGATACCATCCGGCTGCTGCCCTACGTCGACTTCGACGTACTGAAAAACAACCCCAAGATTTTCACCGGCTACTCCGACACCACCGTCAACCACTTCATGATGCACAAGGCGGGGCTGGCGTCCTACTACGGCGGGGCCATTATGACCAACTGGTCGGAATACGGGGCCATCAACGAGTACACGGCGGACGCCTTTGACAAGACCCTGTTCCACCCCCAGGAGCGCTGGACCATCCCCGCCAGCGGCTTTTGCAGCTACGAGACGGACCGGGTGCTGTGGGACGAGGCCAACATAAACCGGACCATCCCCCGGTTCCCCAACACGGGCTATGAGATCTTGCAGGGCACGGGCAAGGTATCCGGCTCCCTGCTGGGCGGCTGCGTGGGGGTGTTCGTGATGCTGTTCGGCACGTCCCTGTGGCCCTCCCCCGAGGAATGGCGGGGCAGGCTGCTGCTGCTGGAGACCAGCGAATCGGACCCCTCCCCCGACCTGCTGGCCTGGATTCTCCGGGGCCTCCAAGCCCAGGGGGTGCTCCACGCGATTAACGGCATCGTGGTGGGCAAGCCCGCCTACCCGGACAAGCTGGAGCCCTACAAGGAGGTCTACCGGAAGGTGGTGGGGTTCGAGGCCGGCCTGCCCGACCTGCCCATCCTGTACAACGTGAACGTGGGCCACGCCTATCCCATCGGGCTGTTCCCCCTGGGGCTGGAGTACGAGATCGACTGCGGGGCCAAGGCCCTGACCCTGCTGGAGCCCGCCACCCTGTGACAGAGGAGGTCCCCCTATGGAGCTGCTGGCCAACGCGAAAATCAACCTGACCCTGGACATCCTCCGCAAGCGGGAGGACGGCTATCACGATTTGCAGATGGTGATGCAGGCCGTCACCCTGGCGGACGAGCTCACCGTCTCCCCCGCCCAGGGGGCACGGGGCGAGGCCGCGTCCAATCTGAGCTTCCTGCCCACCGGGGGGAAGAACCTGGCCCAGATGGCCGCCGCCGCCTTCCGTCAGGCCACCGGCCTGGGCGGGGAGGTGGACGTGTCCATCCGCAAGCGCATCCCGGTGTGCGCCGGGCTGGCCGGGGGCAGCGCCGACGCCGCCGCCGTCCTCCAGGCCATGAACCGGCTCACCGGGGCGGGCCTGTCCCCGCTGGAGCTGGCCCGCGTCGGGGAGTCGGTGGGCTCCGACGTGCCCTTCTGCGTGCTGGGGGGCACCGCCCTGGCGGAGGGCCGGGGGGAGCTCCTCACCCCGCTCCCCCCCCCCCCCCCCC
>ERZ808040.1616-NODE-1616-length-14656-cov-4.223884_pt1 | contig 14656 bp, 13 predicted proteins | sample MGYA00380191_ERZ808040 | MGnify/ENA primary metagenome ERZ808040 (study PRJEB31490, sample SAMN06133395) | mouse gut metagenome | isolation source: J6 | host: mice | place: China: Chengdu | collected 2015-05 ... | reverse complement strand
AGTTCTACAAGAAAATATATTAAGTTTGATCAATGAGAGACCGGTAAAACATTGTATAGTATTTTACACAGGATTATAGACTTGACTAGAAAAACTTTCAGTTGTGTTTGAAAAAATTTTAGTCTTCTAACTTCATAGTTAAATAAATTATTGCAATTTATATTTATAATTTATTTAACGAATATAGCGTGAGAACCCCTACAGATATGCGAATTTTTCAAAAGTTTATTTAAAAAATCATTTGGGAACATATGTTTGTGACAAGGTTGATTTTTGAAAAAAATAGTGCATAATAGTTATTATGTATCAATTATTCATAAAGTATTGAGAATGTATTTAATAAGTATTATTGAACTTTTTAGAAAGTTACACATAATTCTGTTGAGTATAAGCAACAGAAACACAATATAGTGAGGAGTGGTAGCATGAAAAATTCTGTAAGTTCTGCTCCAAAAGATAAGTATCAAGTTGATGCTTTTTTTGCTGGCGTTGGTGGAATTGAGTTGGGATTTGAGCAAACTGGCAAGTTCAGAATTATTTATGCAAACGAATTTGATAAGAATGCACGGATAACCTATAAACTTAATCATCCAGATATTCCTCTGGATGGAAGTGATATTCACACAGTTGATCCATACGGAATTCCAGAGTGTGATGTAATCATGGGCGGATTTCCGTGCCAAGCATTCAGTATTGCTGGGTATCGTAAGGGGTTTGAAGATGAACGTGGTGATTTATTCTTTGAATTATTAAAGATGATCAAAGCCAAAGAACCACAAGCGATTTTTATTGAAAATGTTAAGAATATGGTCACACATGATCATGGGAATACATTCAAAATTATTCGTGAAGCCTTAGTAGTCAATGGCTATTATATCAAGTGGAAAGTTTTAAATGGAAAAGATTATGGGAATATTCCTCAAAATAGAGAGCGCATCTATATCGTTGGTTTTAAAACAAAAAAACAGCTTGATGATTTCTCTTTTCCTGAGGAAAAAGAATTGACCAAGACTTTGCGTGATATTATTGACTTTACTGCAGTAGTAGATGATAAGTACTATTACAAAGAGGGGCGCCAAAATTTTTACGATAAATTAGAAAAGGCGATCACAAGCCAAGAAACTGTTTATCAATGGCGGAGACAATATGTACGTGAAAATAAATCTGGTGTTGTGCCAACTTTGACCGCTAATATGGGAACTGGTGGCCATAACGTCCCATTGATTTTGACGGATGATCGAAGAATACGTAAACTTACGCCTAAAGAAACTTTTAATGCCCAAGGCTATCCTGAAAACTTCAAATTACCACAAGATATGGCAAATGGTCAATTATACAAACAGGCTGGAAATTCTGTGGTAGTTCCAGTTATCAAACGAATAGCGAAGCGTATTGCTAAGTCATTAGATGAAAATCCGGCATTTGAAGATTCCTATCATGATTCAGATCGCGGATCATATGCTTTGATCTATGTTAATGTAAATGGCCGTTACGATGGTTATAGCTATGTTGATGCTTACTTTAATGATGAAAAAGATGTTGAAGAGTATGTCAAAGACCAGCGCTTGAAATTATTGAGTGATGAAGAATATCTGAAGTTGGTTCAAAAAGGTAAGAGTGATACGTTTTATATGATTGAAGAAATATAATTCCTCTAGGCTCGGCAAAACGCCGAGTCTTATTTTGTTACAATAAAAATTAAGTTATAATCAAAATGAACAATATATAGCGTTAGGAGTAGTGACATATGTGGGAAAAATTACCTAATTCAAATAAAAATCGTTATAGGAATTTGATCACTAATTTTGCAAGTCTAAGTGAGGCCTTTGCTCAAAAAGCGGAACAGGTAAAAGAAGATGATGATCAAGAAGTAGTAGAAGAAAAAATCGCTCCTATCATCAATTCTAAGTACCAAGAAACCGCTTTTGGTCACTCTTTTAATGCTGCAATAGAAGATATCGCTAACTCTTCGTATGACGCCTCTATTAGGCTATCTGATAATGAAAAGTATTTAGTTGGAATCAAGTCTTTTGGAATCGGAGCAGGCGATCAAAAAATTGCCCAATTTAAGGATAGTAGTAAAGAATGGACCGATATCATTGCTAAAATAAATAGTAATGGAAAAGGATTATCCGTTAAAGAAATCAATGAAGTAAATGGTGAATTATATCTAGAGTTAGCTAAGAAAATCGCTGTACTCAGAAACGAACGGATCAGATCTTCCAAAGAACAGTTAAAAGGCTTCAAGATTTCTGAAGATGATGCAAGTGTGGAAGCTGTCTATCATGTGTTGATGCCGTCTAGAAAAGGCCATGATCCTAAAGTATATGTGGGTGAAACCTCATACACTGAAATCGATATAGAAAGTATTAAAATTCTAGGGACAACAAGTAAACAAAATCCCGCTAATTTTAGATTTACAGACGGTAAACATACTTATAAGTATACGTTTGCTGATAGTCAATTGTATATGCGTTTTAACAATAAGGATATTGTTGTTGATCAATGGGATGTTGAATATGTTGACGATGCTTTGGCTGTTTTTGAGGAATTGGGCAATATTAAGTTTGATTCGCCAAAAGAGTCATATTCTTGGTTAATAAATATTGAGCCTTATTCAGGCTTCAACGGATTCTATGGTGCTCCTAAGATGGCTAAGAAAAATCAGGCACGTGAAAAAAGAATTGAACGGTTTAAGGGTAAATTTAAAGATAAAATTGTTCCTGATAAGTTAGCAGAAATTATTGAGTTACTAGAAGATATTCTCTTGATTCCTAGAAAAGGTGATGAACGAGCTATTCTAGTGAAAAATAGGGAGAAGTTGATGATATTGGCCCAAAATAGCGGTAATCCTGAGATCGTTAAAGAATTGCGGGCAATCGTTTATCGTCCAGCAAATGAGATGTATATTCCGATCCCCAGTTCACGTAAATTTCATGAGGAACATCCTAACTTTTTTGGAGCGGGCATCTGCGAGCTAGATGGATCGAAATTGATAAAGAAAAAAGGAGAGAGAAAATTTACTCTTAGAATTAAGCCTGCGGGTGATGAAATAGAAGCATATGTAAATCAGGATTTCGGAAAAGCTATTCAATCAACTAATAACCAGGGAATATTAGGTGAGTGGATCTTACGAAAGGTTTTCCAGTTGCCTAAGGGAGAACCATTAACAAAAGAGAGGCTTAATGAATTAGAAATAAACGGCATACGCCTTACTAAAGCTGATGAGCACACGATCGAATTAGAGTTTATTTGGATAGATAAAAATAATTTACCAAAAGATTATTGGAAATAAGGTGTTTTGAATGACAGTATGGGAAAAGTATACAGACGAACAGAGGAAAGAGTATGTAGAATTTTTAAATAGCTATTGCAGTTTGTCAAAATTGTTTAATCAGAAAGCAACGGAAACAGGAGCTCCGTATCTAGATTCTAAATTTCAGGAAAACATATACTCAAGGTGTTTTAATTCAAAAATAGTCGACGTAGGTAATACACCACACGACATAGTATCTGAAATTGATAATGTAAAATATGGGATAGGCGTAAAAACTTGGCTAAATTCTAAACCATCATATCAAAAAGTTATGCAATTAAAGCGATATAAGAATGAAATTGATAATTGTAAAACAACTAGATCAAAGATAAAGAAGATTGCAGAAATCAAAAATGGGAGAATGCAGGCAGACTATAATCGACTAGGACTAAGTGAATCAAAGAATATCTATCATTTTATTACTAGGGATAAGGGCAAAATTGTATTACAGGAAACTACTTATCCGTTGATCGATATACCAAGTCTTAGAGTAGAGAAGAAGACAGACACTGCTATTTTTTTCAAAGATAAGTTGAAAGAATACAAGTATACCTTTGCAGATCATCAAGTTTGGATGTACTTTGGTGAAAAGGGTGATACTAAAAAAATTGGGGAAGTTAAAGTAGCGATAGATGATGATCCTTTCGATAAATTAAAGAAAATCTCAAATCATAATGTGGAAGTTATAACACCTAAAGATTATTTATATTTACCACTATATGCATATGGATCAGGAAAAGTTAATAAGAGTAGTGGTTTAAATGCTTGGAATGCCGCTCCTAAGCAAAAAGGAAGTAATACGAAGAGACCAAAATATGAAGTTTATTTACCAATTCCTGTAGATTTATGGAAAATTCACTCAGCAAGGTATTGGTTTGATAAAGATGTTGATATGTGTAATTATAATGCTTACAAAGATAAAACTGGTAAAAGTAGTTATAAATTTAAATTACACATGCCTGATGGAACGACATGTGATGCTCTCATTGGACAGCAAGGATTTAAATCATTTCAAACTAGTCCCCAAAGTAAACTGGGTGAGTGGTTATTAGGGATGCTTAACATTGATGCACAAAGAAAATATGCTAATGTTCCTGCAAAAGAAGTTGTCACAAGGGGAATGTTAAATGATCTAGGATTTGATAGTGTTAAATTATGGCATGAGGATCCAGCAAAACCTAATGATATTTGGATCGATATTGCTAAAAATGGTGCATTTGAGGATTATATGGAAGAGAAACTTGTTGATGATACAGAATGATGAAATGGTTTAGTTGATTAAAAAAATAATAAGCTTAAAAGTACAAAAATACGGGTACTGTAGTTTTAATTCGTAACTACAGGTATCCGTATTTTAAAAGTTAAGTGTAATTATTTGTTTTTGAGCATTTCGCGGAACATTTCATTTTCTACTTTAGAATAGTTGTTAGACCAAATTGAGGTGTTTTTCCCAGCATCTTGAGGGTTATTACGAGAGCTTTCAAGAGTATTTTTTACTAAGCTTGATCCAACCTTATCCCACATTGTGAGTGGATCAATTTTCCATGAAAGTGTTTTATTATTTTCTTCGAGTAAAACACGAAATGCCCCAAACACAGGTAAGATATATCCTGCTGATACTCGATAGTCAGTATCATTTTCTAGAAATAGTGTTTTAAGAGGCTTTCCGTTATTTTTCTGTTTTTCAACACCACGTAAACCGCCAAATTTACCAGTGGGATTATATTCTAAATATTTAGTTCTGAATTCTAATTCAATTTTATCGTATAATTGTACTAAATCAGGCAAGATTTTAGCTAAACTATCATAATAGCCTGTTTTATTATCCAAATCTTTTTTGATATCTTTGAATACCGTTGCTTTACCAGAAGAATAAGCTTGAGTTGGAGTGTTATTGGCATCTGGAAACTTGTATACATTATAAGTAAATAATAGTTTTAGAAGTTCAATTATCGGTAATCGTTCTTTAGAATTATCTTTGATAGCAATGTCGTTTGAATAAGGCTCATTTTTAATGGCTTCTTTGATAAAATCAAACTTGTCATCTAATTCGTATAAAGCAATATCTGAAACAGAAGCAGAGGTATTTCGAGCATCGGCAATACGAGAAACAAATAACTCTTTACCGACAATAATTTCTAACTTAACAAATTTGTCAATAGTTTCAGTTAGATCGTTTCGATTATCTATTATTGCAGTATAAGTATGTCCCCCATCTAAAATACCAAATTTTGTGGGATCATCGCCTAAATCTAAAGTTACAGTGTTATTGTTTGAATTAAATTTGAAGCTTTTAGCAACAATAACAATTCCACGATTATTGATATCAAAATCTGTTTCAGGTGCTTTGACGGCAGCTATAAGTGCTTTAGCAACGGCTGTATTCATTTTAGGCTTTCTAGGGTTAACATCTAATGGTAATCCACTAGGTAGGTCTTTGAAGTTGACATAAGTAAAATAAGTTGTGACATTTTTTTGAGAGGGAGAGTTGATAGTTCTAACAGATTCAACTTTGAAGTTAATTTTTGATACCATGAGCGGTACCTCCTTTTCGTATTATACCAATAAAAAATATATATAAAATGAACCAAGGTTCCAAATGTGATATAATATCAACTATGACAATAAGAAAAGAAGAAAATCGAAATAAAGGTGTTGGACAAGTTTTACAAAAATATCGTCTAAGATTAACTGATATTCCGAAGTCTAGACAGGAATTTATTGACGATAGAAGTAGAAAATTTTTTGATGATACTGAGTGGATAAGTGAAAAGACGCTTGGTAACTATGAAACTGGAAAAAATATACCAACACTACTTAATCTAAAAAAATTATCAATAGCTTTAGAAGTTGATATTGAGGAACTGCTTACAGAGATTGTAAAATTATTATAGAATGAATTGTTGATGAATTTTTAAAGCGTTAATATGAAATGTTGTCAAAAGAAAAAATAGATTAAAAAACTAGATATTTTTAATAAGTCTAACATAAAATGTTTTTAGAGAAGCTCTGTGAGAATGGCTCAAGCTGTTTTCACAGAGCTTCTGTACATTTTCCGATAATATTGAGAATAGCCCAAGAGAGCTACTAGAGTAGTAATAAAAAGATACTTAACATAGTAAAATAGATTAAAGAGGTGATCAAAATGAGAAGAACAGATAGAACGAAGCGCGATAGAAAATATTTAAAAGCAAATATTTTAGGCTTTTCGCTTAAGATACACAAGACTGTAACTATCTTATTGAGTATTATGATTTTTATTACGTTAACTAGTTTAGCACTTGCTAAAGTTTATAACATGAAACAAAGTCAAAATATCACAGATAAAGCAATAACACGAAAAATAACGCAACAAGAAACAAGTACGCACAAAAAAGCAAGCAGTACGCAAATCGAATTACCTGAAGAAACAGATACACAAGCAAACGAAGAAGAATACAAGGAAGAAGCGGATGAAACACAGGATTTATATACAAAACAGTCAGCAGAAAACGAGGAAGCAGATAGTTTATTAGTTCAAAAGTTACCACATCATGAAAATCCAGTATGGTTTAATGAATGTGTTAAAAATGGGCATAAAGCTTTTTGGGTTGGGAGTATGCATGGACATACTGACTCAGCTGTTTGTGAAGATTGTCAAAAAAATGAAGGGTTTACAAATGAAGAAACATTACCTTGTCTAATGGAAGAAGAAAATATGCTTTCTCCAAAGTACATTAAAAAAGGTGAACAAGTAGGCAATTTATATGAATTTACAGGCTTTATTAAATGTTGTGATAGTGAACATACAACCAGAACAATTAAAAATAATTCTACAGGACAAATTTTTATCTGTGATACATGTAAAGAGTACTACACATTTTATAAACAATAGCAAGATCAGCATAACCCTAAGCACATTGGAAATTTTTGGAAATTATATTTCAAAAATATAAAAATAAAACAAAATATTTGAAATATAAATCCATAGCTCATATAATGAAAGCGTAAACAAAACTAGGTGAAAGGAGCGCTGACCGTGAACGGATTTTCAGTTTTTATGGATAGAGATATTGATGCGGCTACGGAACTATATATCAAGCAGATGGCAAAGGCAGGTTTTGACGGGATATTTACTTCACTGCATATCCCAGAAGATGACCCCAAACAGTATAAAAAGCGACTCGCTAAATTAGGAGCACTAGCGCAAAAAAATCATTTGGACTTAATGGTCGATATTGCAGGTGATGCGCTTTTTAAAGCCGGTTTTTCACTGGAACAGATCTCAGAGTTAAAAAAATTAGGTGTTACGGGGCTACGCGCTGATGACCAACTCAGCTTACAAACGATCGCCCAGCTTTCACATGAAATATTTATTGGTTTAAATGCAAGTACCTTGATAAAAGACGAGCTTTTAAAGCTTAAAGAACTTGATGCTGATCTAACGCAGATAATAGCGTGGCACAATTATTATCCACGTCCAGAAACGGGGTTAGATAACGGTTATTTTTGTAAACAAAATGCTTTTCTAAAACAAAATGACTTACAAGTAGTCGCCTTTATCCCAGGAGATGATCGCTTGCGTTATCCACTTTACCAAGGCCTACCTACCTTAGAATCACAGCGCTATTTAAAGCCATTGCTTGCTTATCTAGAATTAAAAGCTTTAGGCGTCGATGGCGTCTATATTGGCGACAGTGGATTATTACCAGATAGCCAAAAACAGTTTGCGAGTTTGCTAAATGAGGGCCTGATCGTGTTACATGCTAAGCGTAAAACAAATGACTTTTCCCGGGTTATCGGACAACATCAAAATCGAAAAGATGTTGCCCGTGACGTGATCAGAAGTGCGACTGCCCGCTTAAAAGTTAGTGAGCCGATCTTACCGGAGAATACGACTTTTAGAGCTAAAGGCGCACTTACGCTTGATAATTGTGACTACGGACGCTATATGGGTGAATTTCAACTCGTCAAACATGATCTGAAAGCTGACCCTAGAGTCAACGTTATTGGTCAAGTCATTGAAGCTGAGCTAGATCTTTTAGCTTATATCGGAGCAGGACAAAGATTTGAAATAGTGGAGGTAAAAAATAATGGATCTAACGAATTTAACAACTGAAAAACGCAATGAAAAAACGACAGATCTCGATAAGATGAGTATTTCGACAGCTTTAAAGCTGATGAATCAAGAAGACCAGCAAGTTGCTAAGGCGATCCAAAAAGTTTTACCTAAGATAAAGCCTGTTATCGAAGCCACGATCACAGCCTTTAAACATGGTGGGCGTTTGATCTATCTTGGTGCGGGGACAAGTGGACGGCTGGGAGTCCTTGATGCAGCTGAATGTGTTCCCACTTTTGGAGTCTCACCAAACCAAGTCATCGGCTTGATCGCTGGCGGAAAACAAGCCATGACATTAGCAGTCGAAGGTGCAGAAGATGATATAAAAAAAAAAAAAAAAGATCTGAGTGCCTTGAAGCTAAATGATAAAGATGTAGTTGTTGGGATCGCAGCTAGTGGACGTACGCCTTATGTGATCGGGGGCTTAAAATATGCACGCGATCTGGGAGCAACGACAGCAAGTATTGCTTGTAATTTAGATGCTTTGATCTCCCAATATGCTGAATTTGCGATCGAAGTGGATTGTGGACCAGAATTTTTGACCGGGTCGACGCGTTTGAAAGCGGGAACGGCTCAAAAAATGATCTTAAACATGATCTCAACGATCTCAATGATCGGGATCGGTAAGGTCTATCACAATCTGATGGTCGATGTAAAACCGACCAACGAAAAATTAGTTGAGCGTAGTAAGCGGATCATCATGCAAGCAACAGATTGTACCTATGAAGTCGCTGAAAAAACGTTTATTGAAGCTAAACAAGATGTGAAATTAGCGATCGTGATGCTATTAACAAATTGTTCAGCCAAAGAAGGAAAAGAAAAGTTGCGACGTGCTCAAGGTTTTGTGGCTAAAACATTGACCAAATGAAAGGAATGAATTGACATGGCTGAGGAAAAAATAACGCGGATCGCACGTGAGATCTATGAAAATGTTGGCGGTCCGGAAAATGTCAAAAAAGTGATCCATTGTATGACACGCGTTCGTATGACGATCATTGATGAAAATAAAGTCGATCTTGCGGGTCTAAAAGCGATAAAAGGCGTTTTAGGTGTTATTGAAGATGAGACGCTCCAAGTAGTCATCGGACCAGGTACGGTCAATAAAGTAGCTCAAGCAATGGTCGACATGGTCGGGGTAAAACTAGGCGAACCATTTCCTGATACTTCAGATTCGCTGGATGAACTGATGGCTAAAACGAAGGCGAATGCTAAAGAAAAGTATAATAAACCCTCTAAATTCAAAGCGGTCTTAAACACGATCGCAAAAATATTTGTTCCGTTGATCCCAGCTTTTGTTGGGGCAGGGCTGATCGGTGGGCTAGCTTCAGTTCTTAGCAACTTAGTGACTGCCGGGACACTTGATCTTGCAACGTGGGGACAGATCATCACGGTGTTAAAGATCATTCAAGGTGGGATCTTTAGTTATCTGGCGATCTATGTTGGTTTGAATTCAGCGCAAGAATTTGGGGCAACGCCTGCATTAGGGGGTGTTATTGGTGCGGTATCGCTTCTTTTAGGGATGGATCCTAATGCTCCTTTGAAAAATGTTTTTAATGGCACTCCTTTATCAGCTGGACAAGGTGGGATCATTGGTGTGATCTTTGCCGTATGGTTATTAGCTATTTTTGAGAAACGTTTGCACAAAGTTGTGCCCGAATCGCTCGATATCATCATAACACCAACGCTAAGTCTCTTAGTGATCGGCTTGGCGGAGATCTTTTTGATCATGCCAGTTGCAGGTGTCATCTCCTCTAGTTTAGTTGGAGCGATCAACTTCATTTTAAGTGTTGGTGGTGGGATATCAGGTTTTGTTTTAGGTGCATTATTCTTGCCAATGGTCATGTTTGGTTTACATCAGATCTTAACTCCGATCCATTTGGAAATGATCTCAAAAACCGGTTCGACTCAATTATTACCGGTCCTTGCAATGGCTGGTGCTGGTCAAGTTGGAGCAGCGATCGCTTTATGGGTCCGTTTGCGTAAAGATAAAGAATTCGTCGAACGGGTCAAAGGGGCGCTACCAGTCGGGATCTTGGGGATCGGTGAGCCATTGATCTATGGGATCACACTTCCTTTAGGGCGCCCATTTGTGACTGCTTGTATCGGTGGCGGGATCGGTGGTGCGGTCATTGGGGCCTTAGGTAATGCGGGGGCGATCGCGATCGGACCTTCCGGAGTAGCACTTTTGCCTTTGATCGCTGATGGAAAATGGTGGATCTATCTTTGTGGACTTTTAGGGGGCTATATTGGTGGCTTTATCGTAACGTACTTCTTTGGGATCCCCGCTGATGCAAAAATGAAAGCGGATAACTATGCTACGGTAGGTCCAAAAGAAGTTGTTGAACCAACGCTCAAAGTGGTAAAGCCAGTTAAGTTTAAAACTACGACGATCAAAGCACCACTGAGCGGCAAAGTAGTAAAGCTCTCACAATTAAATGATCAAGTATTTGCTAGTGGTCTGATGGGCAAAGGGATCGCTATCGAGCCAACCAATGGCGAAGTTTGTGCACCAGTTACGGGAACGATAACTTCGATCTTACCGACTAAGCACGCGATCGGGATCACAAGTGATGAGGGGGTTGAGCTCTTGATCCACGTTGGGATGGATACCGTTGAATTAAAGGGCGTTGGATTTGAGTGCTTTGTTAATGAAAATGAGCATGTTAAAGCAGGTGATCTCTTATTAAAAGCTGATCTTAAAAAGATCAAAGCGGCTGGTTTTTCAGTTACAACACCGATCGTGGTCATCAATACTAAAGAATATAGTGCAGTAGAAGTTATTTCTTCAACTGAGGTCACTAAAGGACATCCCCTTATCACGATCAAGGCGTAAAGCTTTTTATCTAGGAAAAGTTTGATATAATCATGAGTAAAGAATGGAGAAGATAGAATGGATACTTTACTTGTTATTCGGCAAAACTATTCCAATTTTACTCCTGTGGAAAAAAAGATCGCAGATTATATATTTGAAGTTGAAGAGCAGATCTTAGGCAAAAGTGCCCAAGAAGTCGCTAAAGATCTGGAGACCTCGACCGCAGCGCTAGTAAGGTTTTCACGTAAACTAGGCTATGCTGGTTTTTCACAATTGAAACAAAAATTAAGTGCGAGCTATGCTTTTCATGCAGATGATAAAAAGTACTATGAAGAAGTAAGTGATGCCGAAACACCACGTTCACTCAAGAATAAATTAAAAGTTCGGATCAATCATATGGTGGAAACGACCAATGACGCTTTAGCTGATGAGGCTGTTGAAAAGGCTGTGGCTATGATCAAACACAAAGATCTGCTCTTTGTGTTTGGGATCGGAGCATCTGCGATCGTAGCCCAAGATATCTTCCAAAAATTCAGCCGGATCGGTAAAAAAGTGATTTTTTTGCAGGATACCCACCTGTTTGTGTCAGCACTAGCAGTTCATCAAAACGATGCTTTATTTATGGCAGTCTCAATGAAAGGTGAAACAAAAGAAGTCATTGATATCGCTAAGTTAGCGCAAGAAATGACGATCCCACTCATTGTGATCAGTGGTCGAGAGGATTCGACGCTGGCTAAGTTAGCGGATTGTTTATTACATTCGGTCTCAGGTGAGGATTACAAGATGCGCACCGCAGCTACAATGAGTTTGATGGCGCAACTTTATGTGGTCGATGTGCTATTTTACATGTATGTTTCTAAGCATTTTGCTCAAAGCTATCAAAAATTACAGCAAACAAAAGATGTTATCAAAAAGTTAGAACAATAATAAAAAGTAGCTACCTGGAAATGTAGATCAAGGTAGCTACTTTTTATTATTGTTAGCGCAATGATTTGCGATAACCGGCTGCTTGGGCCTCAGCTTCTGAGTTAAAATAGACTGCATTAGCTGAATTCATACGATAACCGCGTTGCCCGGGAACATGGTAGATCATGCTATTAGCATTGCCAACGATCACGCCTTGAGCATTAGCATCAGCAGTATTTAGATCACCGTTATTAACGGGTGCAGGATGATCGCTATTACCGTTATTTGTTTGAGCTGTTTGTTCGGTTGCTTGAGCAGCGGCTATACTTTCTTGTTGTGCTTTTTCTGACTCAGCACGTGCGCTACTTTCGCTTGCGAGTCGGGCTGACTCAGCTGTTGCTATACTTTCGCTTTCTGCCCGAGCGAGGCTTTCACTAGCTTCTTTAGCAGAAGATTCTTGGGCGATCGATTCAGACTTTTCTTTAGCAAGAGATGAAGCTTTTGCTTTTGATTCACTTTTAGCCCGTGCAAGTGATTCAGAGGCTTTTTTGGCTTTAGAGTTGCTTTCTTTTTTAGTGATACTTGATTCACGGGTACTGTGAGAGTTTGTATTCTTATTTGTTTCTCCCAAGTTTCCGACAGTTAGAAATGAAATCATTGCGATCACACTCGTAATGACCAAAAAGCGTTTGTTTGGTTTCTTTTTCCCAAAATACCATATTCCAAATAAACTAGCTAAAAATATAATTGAAAAAAATGCAAGCATATAAAACACTCCTTTACAAAAAGTTAACATATAAATTTTACCTTATATTTTTTTATTTGAAAACTCTGTCTATGTATAAAACTTGACTGACTCATGAATAACTTTAAAGCACCAAAATAGTATGTTAATGAAGTTACTTAAAATTTGAAATCGTTTTATGATGCTTGTTATATTAAAAGAGAGTATTTGTGAAAAATTAATAATTGATGTTACTATCAGGAGGTGTGAAAAATGAGGAGGAGAGATAAAGGGTTTATTATTACTATCTTTTTAATGGTGATGATTTTTTTAAGTGTAGTGTCGATGGCGATGTATTATATGGGTGACCACAGCGCTCCTTCTACCAGATCAAGAGCAGAAAGAGTAGAACAGGCTAATAATGCGGTTCAAAAAGATATCCAAGAAAGTAAAAAGAGAGAAAAAGCAGAAAGTACGCAAATTATTTTGCCTGAAGCGCAAACTGATATTGATCATAATGCAGAACAACAGAAAAATGAAACTACAACAAGCAAGAATGTCACAAAGAAACATGAATTTGCGACATGTTGTACGTGTGATGAGTGTGAATGGAAAAAATTTAAAATTGAAAACGACCAAACATCTAATGCCACTGCAAGACAACCATATTTAAGTAGAAATTTTAAAGAAATCGAGAATGTTAACCAGTATCAAGAAGGGATCACGGAAGAATTCAAAGAATGCGAGCGGTTTCATAGAGTTGTATATCATTCACGCCAAGACGGTGGATATATAGCTTGTTTTGATTGTAAAAAATTTGAAGAATTTACAAATACCGGGACTTATGAAATGTATCAGGATGCAGAGAACGATGAGGAGACAAAAGCTGCTACAGAAGGTACAAATGAGTATGAAGAGTGTCCAGTATGTGGCGAATATCAAGCAAGTCCTGCCCACATGCAACTACATTTGAATTAAGAATACCAATATATGCAGAAGACTAAATGTACCAATGTTACACTCAAAATCCGTAAAATTATTTGAATTTGTGCAAAATATTTATTTGAGATCAAAATTACAGCGTTTATTTTTATCATATACCTGATTTAACTTTCAATGCTTCAGTTGATCTAGCGGAAAAATTGATTTGTTCATCTTTAGCCAATTCATTTAGGTGTTTTAGAATCACTAGTATTTTTTTCACGTTCATGTGCTAAAGTTGTATCAACTTCAATTAAGATAAATAGTGAATTTTTTGGAACTGTGATTTTCCTAGGGGGGAGTAAGTCAGTAGTCACTAACATAGTGTACTATCGGACGTATTATCACCGAAAGTAACCACATGTGGTGAAAAATCAGTAACTTCATATTTCTCTGCTTGTTTTGAGACATTGCTGAGCGTTCTACTGAAGATATCTTTTTTAGGATGTGGAGCAGTAATGATACTTAACTTGAGCGTATGTTCAAAGTGACAATGATCTTCTGGAATTCTAGCAATAAACCACCCATCAGTTTTAAGTAGTTTGATAATTTTTTGATGGTGAATTTTGGCATGGTAAGGATCGAGCAGAGCGTAAGCAACGATTAAAACGTAATCGAGAGTACTAGGAAAAGATCGAAGAATATGAAACGTGATAAACGCAAGATGCCTTATTCGAAGCTGATGCTTGGTATGTGATCCATTTTTGAGAGAAGTAGGGAGGCGTAGAAGATGTGGGAAACGATTGCTAATGCAGCTAACTTTATAACTATATGTGTGGGGATCGGAGGAATTATCGTATATTTTGTAAGTAAGAAAAA
>ERZ808040.1614-NODE-1614-length-14664-cov-5.061493_pt1 | contig 14664 bp, 13 predicted proteins | sample MGYA00380191_ERZ808040 | MGnify/ENA primary metagenome ERZ808040 (study PRJEB31490, sample SAMN06133395) | mouse gut metagenome | isolation source: J6 | host: mice | place: China: Chengdu | collected 2015-05 ... | reverse complement strand
TAATACAGACGAGGGCAGAACCAGAAAAACGGCTCTGCCCGCTTGTAACTATTCATAAATCTTATGTCAGTTTTTTGGATTTACACAAAACTTGAAACTCTCTCTATAAAAAACAGACTATTTTATTCAAGATTCCTCCGGCAGGAAGAACTTCCTATAAGATCAAAAATAGAAGACAGATATTTTCATATCTGCCTTCTATAAAATACCCAAAGTTCAGAAAGAACCAGTTTTATATACTGGCTCTTTTGATTTTTTAAGGCACTCTTTTATTGAGCGCTTACCATAGGCAAAAATCAAACACGACATATATAGCAATCCACTTTTTGAAATTTTGCACACCCAAAGCGCAATTTTTCCTTAATCACCTTATTACATGGTGCTAGCACCATATAATTTATATCACTATCAAAAAAGTTGATAAATTTTCTATCTCCACATACAAATCAGATGGGCCACCAACTCATTCCTTTCTCTATTCAACTACTCCCGACTCCATAATCTTAAATGTAACACAATTACAATCAATCTCCGCCATCGCCCCCATCGGAACAACAGTCATTGGTGTTCTATGAACAAAATCAACATTTGATAATACCGGAATATCTTCTCGACGTGCTTCATACTTCAAAAACTTAACCAGCATGTTTTCTTCTTCCTCGCTTAAATGACCAATAATGATTCCCGCCGCTTGTTTAAACATTCCTGCCGCATCTAATGCCCGAAGTTCATGCAACCCCGCCAAAACACTTCCATATGGTGATCCAGTCTCTAACATGATAATACAATCCTTAAAAAAATCTGGGTTTGGGAAAAATTCAGTTCCCATGATCTGCCGCAATGGTCCTGCACATCCCCCAAAAATTCTTCCCTGTACAGCTCCACTTCCCTGTATTAATTTATAGCCAGTATTGGATACCCACTTAATTTCATCTTCGCCAACATTTCGCCATTCAATATTGGTATATTCTGAACAAGCTAATACATCACCAATCATTTCAGTAGAAAATAAACATTTTGTTATCGCTTCCTTTGTGTAATTATCTACTGCCACGGGTTGGGCGATAGGCGTTAATAAATTAGGGCCATAGTAAGCTCTTATACCGGCTTTTGCAAAGACCGCCATCCATGAAGTAATATCTGAATATCCCATAAATACCTTTGGATTATTTTTTATTATATTTAAGTCAATATATGGAAGCACTCTGTAAGAATCATCACCGCCCATCATACAAATAATTCCATTTATCTCTTTATCCTGCATGGCCCACATTAAATCTTCGGCTCTCGCCTCTGGATGTTCATATAAAAAATTACTTCCCGCTAATGCGTTCGGCGTTGGGATAACATGAATGCCCCATATTTCCTCCAATCGCTTTTTGCCTGCTTCATATCTATGAAGCATATCCTTATCACCTGCTCTACCACCTGAAATAGATATCAAAGCAATCGTATCACCTCTTTTTAACACTTTAGGCACCACTAATTTATACATAGTCCCTCTCCTCCAATGTTCTTTTACTAATATCAAAACACGAAAAAGCTTTGTATTCTCTTAATCAGCTTGATTAAATGACTTCCCATTTCCATTTTCCACAAAAATACAGAGCATGTTAGTGTATTTAGCAGCAAGTAGAACTATGCCGACCCAATCAGTTATCTCTATTTTGAATTTCAACCAACTTCTTGATTAATTCTAACGCATAATCTTGAAATTCAGGGTGTAATGCTTTGAATATCTTGAATGCCTCATCATATTTGCTGGTTTCACCCGGATCAGTATTGAACATTTCGCCCTCACCGGTCTTTAACCAGCATTCGTTTACATCATATATTTCACATATGTGATGGAAAAGAAGTTCTTTAGGTGCAACGCGGTCGTGTTCAATGTTGCTTATCACATCACGGCTGACCCCAAGACTTTCACCAAATTCCCGCTGAGATAACCTAAGTGTTTCACGTATTGCCTTGATTCTACTATGCAGTGGAACCACCTCCTTCACACGCTAACTATAAAGTACAACACAAAGGGATGGCAGTCAACACAATTTCCCCATCCCATTTGTGTTGGCAACTCCAATCAGATGCATTGGTGTATACACACATTTTTATTGAAATGAGATGTGCATATGACACAAAAAGACAATATTCAACGCATGAACGAATTTGACGCACATTTTATGGACTTAAATGAAAATGGGCAGGACGCAGCACTTACAATTCTACAGGCTCTCAGAATTGCCCAATCTAAATTGTATGCAAAAAGTACGGCTAGACGATGTGGCTCAGTGTCAGCAAAGCAACTTTATGAACACGTTCCTAAAAAGAACAGATAGTGCATAAAATGCACGTTGACCTTTTCATAAAGTACTTCTTGTGACATATGATTGCAAAACCTGCTCTCTCTTTGTGGTTGCCTTTTGTTGTTACAAACTTAACATACAACAAATATATAAGAAAAGGCGGTATTCTTTATGGACAAACAATCTGTTTTATATTACCTAATGATAATGCGGATGAACAACATTATGAACGAAGTCGCAGAGCATGACGAAGACTATCAGGCATCGCTCCGTGCTGTGATCTGTATATAGTCCAACTGAATGCGCTGCACCTTCCACAAGAAATCAAACAGTTGATTGATGACTGTGTAAGCGGGCATGTCGCCGTCGGTAGCTGCTTTGGGAGACTTGCATACCTACAGGGATTTCAGAACAATTGACAAAGTGAAAAAATAGGGACAAACTCCAAATCCTGTCTTTGCAGGTATTCTTCGTTTCCCCCTAATATTAGCATAGTGTCCGTACAGCTCATTAAAATGGATGTCACCAAACCCGCATAGGAATCAGGCCCTGCGGTCTTAAAAATGTCCAGCACAAGGCCTGTAGCCGCAGAAGAGGAAAATAATTTCACGATCAGCAAAGGAATCAGCTGTGCGGGAAGTCCTGCTGCTTCCGTGACAGGCCCCAGCACACGCCCCAGCATATCAAAGAAACCGGAAGCGCGCAGCATTCCCACTGCTACCAACAATCCGATCAGTGTGGGCACGATATCCACCACGATCTTCAGTCCATCCTTCGCCCCTTTCAGGAAAGATTCGTATACTTTTACACCGGATACCGCGCCGTATCCCACAATAAAAAAAATGAGTATAGGAATGATAATATCCGATACATGCGCCAGTGCTTTCACGCCGCACCTCCTGTCTGCCCTCAGCCGTAATCCTGCCCATGGGGAAAGGTGATCCCCATGACCACGCTGCCGCCGGCAATTTCAATACTCAGGAATAGTTCCCTTATCATTTCTATACTCTATGATTCTTTTTTCCGAAAGATGACTGATAGTCCGAAACCCTATTCTGTGTTGACCATACACCCGCATCGGCCATTTTTCTTCACCCTGTAAAGCATCTCATCCGCACGCTGATACACTGCCTGGAAAGAATCCCCCTCTCGGCTGAAGGCGCCGCCCACGCTTAGTGTCACTGAAGGCAGGTCTTCCTGCGGGCGCTGAAGTTCCTGATTGATGGCTTCGATCCTCTGCTCAATGAACCCGGCATACCCCCTGTCCACATTGGTAAGCCAGACGGCAAATTCGTCCCCGCCAAACCTGGCAATAATATCCCTGTCCTTAAAATTGTCCACCAGCACTTCCGCCACCCGCTTTAATACGGCATCTCCCACTGCGTGCCCATAGCTGTCATTGATCTCTTTGAAAACGTCCACGTCTACCAGAAGAAAGGCTCCGGCGTCTTTACCCTTAATCTCAATTTTGTTCTTCAGCAATATCTCGAAGGTTCCCCTGTTTACCAATTCCGTCAGGGCATCGTGCTCTGCCTTCTCCCGCAGCCTTTGCTCTTCCTCCGTCCTGGTCTTATCCATGGCATTGTAAGTCCGCGCCAGATACCGCAGTTCATATACGCCCTTCTCCTCCAGGAGCATGTTATCCATAATGGCTTTTACATGCTTCTGCAGCGCTACGGCAATCTGCCGGTATGTCAGCGCCCCAAGAAGGATAATTACTACCACCACAATGACGATCCCCACCCGCTGCATCCAGATCAGGCGCTCCAGGCGCTCTGCTGTCTCCTCCACTTCCAGGCTTTCCCTGGCCAGGACCGCCTCGGAAAATTCAACAAGGTTAGCGTCTATGCTGTCCTTTAACGACTGATACTCCTGGCCGAACACAAGATCCAATGCTTCCCGTGCCAGTGCATCCGTTCCCATGGAATACTCTGTTTCCGAAAGGGAATAACCCTGCAGTTCCTTTGGCATATTTGCCGTGTCATCGCCCTGCGCTGCCAGGATCAGCTTGGCCGCATGGTATTCCATATCCATCAGCAGGTCAGACTCACTTTTTGCCCGGGCAAAGATTGCCGTCTCTTCCTCCGTGGCATGCAGATTCTCCTGTGCCTGTTCCCTTCTGCCGGATTCTGCCTCCCCAAAATAGGCCTCCAGATATGTAAGATCCCCTGACAGCGCAAAACGGCGTATATAAGCGGTCAACGCGTCCGAAGCCTCCTGCATCTGCCTGGCATTTACCTCGCAGTCCCTGTAGTCGGCTTCCGCCTTCATAAAGTCTTCATAGCATCTGCTCAGGCAGCTGCCTGTATACAGGATAAAACTGCCCACGGTCAACACGATCCCCACAATAAAAATGCACAACGAACTGACATGGATTCCCTGGTTCTTCGAAAGCCGCATATGTGGATTTTCTCCTTCCATACTTCCATACTCCCATACAGCCTGCCCCTGCCGAGGGTCTGAACAGCCTGATCAGCCATCAGGACTGTCCGGAAGAAATTTTGTGGGAAACGAACGAATAACCCTCAGACAGCGCATGGAAAGTAAATTTACTGTTGTGAAAATAGACATTACCAAAATTATATTATACTTTTCTGTCCTGAACAATCCCCTTTTGATCCGTCATGGGTAAAACCCAAAGGGACTCTCCGCTTTCCGTTACTCTCCGGCCCGCCCCGCAAAAATCCTGACAGTGGGGCCTCCGGCGCCGTTCTCAAGGACTGCCGTAAGATCGGCTTCGTTCAGCCAGGCCAACGCCCTGCTGTCCGTCCGTATCACAGGTTCCCAGTCCTCCTGCCCCCACTGGTTCACTATGTGCAGCCTGCACCGCTGCCCCTCACAGTCCAACCCTTCCAGCGTATATTCCGCCCTGACAGCCTTACCTTTCCCCGGATCCTCCCGCCGTACATCGCAGCCGCCAGGCAACACGGTTCCCTGGAAATACGGACTCTCGCAGTATCCGGTGAAGTAAAGGTTACATTGTTCCGCCCCATTGTCACACAACTTCTCACTATGGGTAATGATTATGCGGATACTGAGGATCTCTTCCCGCCCTGCCAGAAATTGGCGGATGGACGCAAAAATACTCTCAAACTGCCCTTCGTCGGGACTGTGCCCCATATTTCTCACCAACTGTAAACGACACTGCCCTTTTTCATAGGATGCCCTTGCCTTTACGGCATAAGAATAGTCAACAATCCCATCCTCCAGTCCCTGTATCAGCAGCACCCTGCCTCCATATGCCGAAAGCTCTAAAAAAGGATCCATGCCCGCAACTTCATCATGGAACCCTTTCCCCAGAACAGAACGGCCGCAGTCAATCCTGTCCGGCACCTTCTTTGGATCATAGCATGCGCCGCCCAGACAGCCCCGCCGGGCATGGTCGGGAATGCACAGGGCAGGGTAGACCATGATCAGTCCACTGATCTCTTCCCTGCGCCTGGCTGCAGCCAGGCCTGCTACAAAGCCACCCTGGCTTACCCCGGCCAGGAGGATCCTCTGCAAGTCCGCATAAGGAAATCCTTTCACCTGATCAATGACCGCAGACAGATCCTCCACCTCTGTGGAGATTCTCATATCGGTAGTCTCACCATCGCTTCTGACAGGATCCTCCTGTACCAGCGCCCCGCCGCCGCAAAAGTCGAATCCCACCGCAATATAGCCAAGTTCCGCAAACTTTCTCCCGTAATTCTCCATGGAACGGTAATTTCCCGTGAACCCATGGCACAGGATTGCAACGGGATATTTCTCCTTTTCTTCAAAAGGACAGGGAAAATACTGCATTCCCCTGATTGTCAGCTCATCCCTCTTGCAGTGAAACTCTTTTTCCATAATCGCCATAATATCCATCCTCTCCCATCCGCGGTTTTTGCTTGCATGATACAGTGCCGCGGTATCTCATCCCGTAATTTTCCGTTCCCATATGCGGGATGATACATCCGACTCTCTCGGTTCCCGATAAGTTACCGGGCAATGCCGAAAGCCATCCTCATATTTTACAAGGGGAATGGGACTCTTTCCAGCGCCCCATCCCCCTTATTATGCAATCGGTAATGACATATTTTACAGTTTATTTATCCGTTACTAAGTTCCATCATACAGTTCATCCTATTTGTTTTCATCCGTTTCGCTGGAAAACCCGGGGTTCCAGCCCTTATGCCGGGGCAAGGTCACATCAGCTTACGGAACAGTTCTTTCAGATCCTCCACGTTAGTATCCCTGGGATTGCCGGGGCAGCACGCGTCCGCATACGCAGACTCCGCAAGGAAATCCAGGTCTTCTTCCTTCAGCGCCTCCAGCTTCGCCGGAATGCCTACATCCTGGGACAACTGGCGCACTGCTGCCACAGCCGCCTTCCGGTATTCCTCCTGGGACATTCCCGCAGTATCTACGCCCATGGCTTCCGCAATATCCTTAAATTTCTCTCCGGTGGTCTCCGCATTATATTCCATAACGATAGGCAGCATCATGGCACAGGCCACACCGTGAGGCGTATCATAAACCGCTCCCAGGGTATGGGCCATGGAATGGGCAATGCCCAGTCCCACATTGGAAAATGCCATACCGGTCACAAACTGCCCCAGTGCCATTCCCTCCCGGCCTTCTTCCGTGTTGGCAACCGCCCCCCGCAGGTTCTCCGCGATCAGCCTGATGGCTTCCAGATTCAAGCAGTCAGCCAGACGCCATGCCGCCTTGGTGGTATACCCCTCAATGGCATGGGTCAACGCGTCCATACCAGTTGCTGCGGTCAGGCTCTTGGGCATACTGGACATCATTTCCGGGTCCACAATGGCAATATCCGGTATATCATTGACATCTACACACACAAACTTTCTCTTCTTTTCGACGTCTGTGATCACGTAGTTGATGGTCGCTTCCGCCGCCGTGCCGGCTGTAGTGGGAACGGCAATGGTGTACACCGTTTTATTTTTCGTAGGGGCCACGCCCTCCAGGGAACGCACATCCTCAAACTCCGGGTTATTGATAATGATCCCGATAGCCTTTCCCGTATCCATGGAAGAACCTCCCCCAATGGCGATCATGTAATCCGCGCCGGAAGCCTTGTATGCTGCCACACCCGCTTTTACATTCTCAATGGTGGGGTTAGGTTTGATGTCGGAATAAATCTCATAGGCCATATTTTCCGCATCCAGCAGAGCCGTCACCCTGGCCGTAACCCCCAGCTTTACCAAATCCGGGTCTGAAGCGATAAATGCCTTCTGAAATCCCTTACTCTTGATAATCCCCGGGATCTCCTTGATCGCCCCCGCGCCGTGATAAGAAATCCCATTCAGTACAAAACGATTTACCATAGGCAATACCTTCTTTCTTTTTCTTTCATTGTATCATGTTTTGATTTCTTTTTATACTTTTTTATCGAAATATTAGCGCATAAATAATATTTCTGTTTGGATCACATTACACCTGCTTTTGGACCCGGTTTATCCTTAAAATCTGTAATGGCCCAGATACAGCCTCATCCGGCAATAGAGCCAAACCCGCCTTTTCCAATGTTTCAGCAGCTCGAGGAGCCTGTCCCTCTCTTCTACCGACCTGTTGATCATATCTGTGCTGACAGCTCGTCCCCCATACAATACTTCCTCAAAATCTTCCATAAACCGGAGGGGTATTTCTCCCCTTCCTCACTTCTCTCCGACCAGGTATCCAATCCTTTCCCGAAATTCCTCCAAGGTCTCCCAGTCTTCCTTCACCAGTCCAAAACAGGACAGCACCTTCAGGTTGCACAAAACCTCTGCCCTGAGTTTCTTCTCCGAATCCCATTTTATATACCGATACCGCCCCAGGACATTGTCAATAACAAGCACTCCCCCGCAGGCTGCCAGGATTGCCAACGCTGCATATCCAAAACCCTGCCAGGAATAACCTGTTAACGCCGTTGTCCTCCCGTCGGCTTTCTCCCCGTCCTCCGTGCCGTCGGGTTCATCCTGGTCCTCCAGGGCATCTGCACGGAAGGCAGCCTCAGGATTCCGCCCCGCCGTTATGCCTTCCTCTGCCATCCCGTTGGCTGTCTGCTGCGGCATCCAGGGATCATAGCGCCTGTCCCCATATCCGGGGGTTGGCTCAAAGGGAATCCATCCTACGCCTTCCAGGTAAGCCTCCGGCCAGGCATGGGCCATATGGGAGTATACGGCTGCCTCCCCCTGTTTTCCTATAGGGACACAATACCCCTGCACATAGCGGGCCGGAATCCCCTCGGCCCTGGCCAGCAGCACAAAAGCCGTGGCAAAGTAAGTACAATACCCCTTCCTGCTCTCCAACAGAAAATAATCCAGGAAATCTCCGCCGTCCCCTACGCTCTTTGGCAGTTTTCCGGGTACCAGGGTATATGTCAGCCGGGATAAGGCATTTTCGATGGCCCTCAATTTTTCCACGTCTGACCCTGCATCCTTTACGGTCTCTTCCAAAAAGCTTCTCACTTCTCCTGACAGCCTCACATCTCCCAGATAAACCTCATAAATCTCCCTTTGGTGCTCTTCCCGATCCCTCACAGTAAACGTCCGCCCGCTCCGGTACTCACATTCTGCCATAACCTCTTCCCAGATTTCACGGTTCATCTCCTCTTCCGGGCCTGAAACACCCCACTGCCCTGCCTCCTCCAGAAAAAGGTCAAACAATGGCTGCCCTGTGTTCATACTATAGTAGCGCAACCCGTACTCTGTGCCATACCCCCTCTGCCCGTCCCAGCGCAAAGCGCCGTCCACACGGAATTCCTCCATATTCCTCCCTGAACCATCGTCAATGCCCCATGTTTTCAGAGGCGCAAACACATACCCCGTGTTAAAATCTTCGTATCGGATTTCTGCCCGGATCTCCTTCAAGTAATCCCTCTGGTACTTGTCGTTATAACATTTCACTGCGTACAGCGTCTGAGCAGTGTCCAGCAAAGCCGCACCATCCTGCCCCTGCTGCCCTCCGCTCCATTCCCTGCCGTCAAAAGTTTCAAAGACCACTCCGGTCAAATAAAGATACTCTGCAAAAGGACGCACCCGCACTTTCATAACCACCTCCGCTTCCTCCTGCACATTACCCTCCAAAGTCCCCTCCTGGGAGAAACCGGTAAACGCCATACAAAACCCTTCCTGATCCTCCCATTTGATCTTCTGGGTATATGACCGCAAAGATTCCCTTACCTGGCGGTAGATTGCTTTTGCCCAGTCCCAGCCATAGGGTTTCTCCGGCGCAGGCGCAATCATCAACAATCCGAGATATAACGCCAAAAAAGGCATTATCCAAAAAGTGTGCACATGAATGCCATTGTCTTTCACACGCCGCTTTTCCCAGTGGCTTTGGACCCATTCCTCCCATGCCAAAAGGAGAAAACAGGCCATGAACGCCATTCCCGGGTGGCTCAATTCCCGGCGTGCCAACAGACAGAATATCAGGGTAGCCAAAAGGGTTCCTGCCGCCACAGCCTTCAGCATTGGCAGCCTCTCAAAAAGTACCTGTACCAAAAAGCAAACCACTGCCACCACAGCCGTCTGCATCAACCCATAAGCCAACGCCCATTCCCGGGGCGCCGGCCCTCTTCCCACCAGCCAGAAAAAGAACGGCCTCCAGAAATCCCAACGGCCTGCCGGGCCTGCCGCGATCCCTGCACATAGCAATAGAAGTATTGCGGACAGGCAGATTATCCTGCCCCTTACCGTCATATCATTCATCCATGCCAATATACCCAAAACCGCCAAAGCCGTAATCAGATGCAGCGCCCTAAATCCGTCGATTCCAAGGAAACGCCCCGCACCAAATAAAACCATACAGGCCAGCAGGCACGCGTTTGCCGCTCTATAGAGCGCTTTTCCATGAGAAGAGATCCATTCTTTCATCAAAGCCTCCCTTCCAGGGATTCCTCTATGGGGATCTGGAGGATCCTTCTTCTTCCCACACCCTGCCGGATGTATTCTCTGATATCATTGTCAGTGACCGCATAAACCACCACGGACATTCCGCCTGCGGCCAGCTTTTCCGTCATTTCCATAACACGGTGGTCCAACTCGTGCAATAGGAAAAATACCAGCCTGCTGTCCCAAAGCCCGCCCCTGGCCGCCACCTGTCCCACCATACGCGGGAAATCTCCATTTTCCCCAAAGACAATTTCCGCCACGCTCTGATAAAAGCCGTCAAAATCCTTCACGCCCTTCACAAACTTTCTCACCGGCTCTGCCTGAGCGTAATAGACGGAGAACCCCATTTCTCTTCTGGCCAAAAAATACCCCAACGCCAACAGCGCCTCCAACATCCTGTTCTCCAAAGGCAGGTACTCCTCCGCTTTCTTGCCGAACCGGTTCATGTCACAAAAAACGGATATCCCTTGCTTTTCCTCTCCCATTCTTTCCCTGGTAAGCAGTTGACCCTGCCGGGCCGTAGATTTCCAATGTATCTGCTTTAGAGAATCTCCTTCTATGTAATTTCGGACAAAAATATCCGGTTCCTCCCCCTTTAAAAGTTCCCTCTGCAGAGGCGCCTGAAATTCTTCCAGTCCCTTAAGGGTATCCAGCCGCACCAGTTTCGGGCGTACCAGCGCCTTGATGGTACCGGGATTTGCATAGCACAGCCGAAAAAGCCTCAGGAAATCCGTCACTACCACTTCCTTGATCCCCACCTCATACTCTCCCCGATACCGGCATACCAGCCTGGTCTTATAAATAAAGCGATCCCCCGGCAGCAGCTCATATTCCGTGTCTCCCGGAAGTTCCTCCACATAAGAGAAATCGGAAAACAGCTTCACACCCACCCCCGAAAAAGCAAAAAAGTTTTCATTCTGCAGGATAAAAGTGTAATCTTCCGGCTGTCCGCAGACCATATTTCGGCTGCCCAGCTCCTGATATATTTTAAACCGGAAATATACACAGGAAATATACGCCAATGAAAGCACCGGCAAAATAGAAACTCCGAAAAAAAAGCCGTAGCTGATAACGCCTCCGAAAAAGCTGATTGCCACAAGGGACAGAACCCAAAGGCATAAAAATAAAATCCTGTATTTTCTCATCCCATATCTTTCCCATCGCTTATGCCGTCATAGGCCAGAAACCTGACTGTTCCATAAAAGGCCCCGCTGTTTTCACGCAGCGTCCCGAACGCGAAAACACCATCCCACTTCTTCCCGTCGGCAAATCCCACCGGAATGTCTGCCGGGTTCACACGGGTACCTTGGCTTTCAGGATAAGGCTTTTTAAGATACCCGCCCCGTCTGCCTTCTTAAGCTTCGCCTCAGGGGACAAAACCAGCCTGTGGAGGAGCACCTGAGACGCAACTGCCTTCACGTCATCCGGCTTCACATAAGTCCGCCCCTGCAGCAATGCCCGTCCCTGGGATGCCCGCATCAACGCCAGCATGGCCCTGGGACTGGCTCCCATCACGAAACGCGTCTCCTCCCTGGTGAGGGATACGATATCTTCCATATATCCCAAAACCGCTTCCTTCACCGAAACCCTACGAACCGCTTCCATGATCCCCTCAACTTCCTCCGGCCCGCACACCGCTTCCACCTTATCCGGAGTCCGTCCTTCGAGAACCTGCGCTGCCATACGTATTTCCTGCTGCCTGTCCGGATATCCTATAGACAACCGCATCATAAAACGGTCCATCTGTGCCTCCGGCAAAGGATAAGTCCCCAGAAACTCCACAGGGTTCTGGGTCGCAATCACCAGAAACGGACTGGGCAGCTTATAAACCTCACCATCCACCGTCACCTGGCTCTCTGCCATTGCCTCCAAAAGGCTGGCCTGAGTCTTGGGTGCGGTCCTGTTGATCTCATCTGCCAACAGGATCTGACGCATCACCGCCCCCGCCCGATATTCAAACTCTCCGGTTTTCATATTATAAACGGATACGCCCAACACATCCCCCGGCAGCGTATCCGGAGTAAAAGAAATCCTCCCGAAGCTACAGCCTACGCTCTTTGCAAGGGTTGACGCCAGTGTAGTCTTGCCCACTCCGGGCACATCCTCCAGAAGGACATGCCCGCCTGCGGCCAGGCAGATCAGCAGATCCTCCACCACATCCTCCTTGCCGACAAACACCCGATTTATGTTGTTCCGCAACTTCTCAACCAGAGCAATCTCTTTTTGTCCCATCTCTTCCGCCATTTCTTCTACCCTTGACTTCTGCCTTAAATCCTGTTATCGCTTGCACCCAATTTAACCCATAGGCAAATTTTGCTTCTTAAATTTTCCACTCCGCTGACCAAAAGAATGAGGGTTCCCATTTGTTTCTGATTTATTTGTTAGGCATTAACGTTTTTTCAAAAAATATTTCTTATTTCCGATATCCCATCAGTTCTCAACAGCATACAGGATGTCGCAGGCAACGGGGGTATAAAAAAGCTTTGCTGCCTCCGCCCTTTGGTTTGTCTGGCTCAAGGTCCACATCAGTTTCGCTATCACCGCTTCGGTTGTCATATCGTAGGCTTCCAGTATGGGCAAATTCCGTTTGATACGGCTGCCTACATGATAAACGGACAGATCGCTGCCCTCGTTTTCCACCTGTGTAGTTAATACAACCGTCTTACCTGCATCCAATCCCCTTTTTATGGTCTCATAAAAGCTCCCCGTTTCATAAACCGGCAACCCGCCCACTCCAAAGCTCTCAATGATCAATGCACTGTTGCGTTCTAAAAGATATTCAGCGACACCGCAATCAATCCCCGGCGCCAGCTTCAGCAAGGCCACTTTGGGATCCAGCGACTCATAAAATCTGGTTTGCGCACTGCCCTCCGGCCTGATATATTGGATAATCCTTCCATCCTGCACCATCCCCACAATTGGATAATTTATACTGGAAAAAGCTTCAAAGCTTTTGCTGTGAGTCTTTCTTGCCCTGGTTCCTGTAATGATCTTACCGTTAAAAACCAGCATCACGCCAAACATGTCGGAAGCCGCCACCGTAAATGCATCCCTGAGATTTTGTTTGCTGTCCGTGGTTTCATAGCCGATTGGCTTCTGGGCCCCCGTGAGTACAATGGGTTTACGGCTGTTCTGAATCAGATAGCTGAGGCCCGCTGCGGTATACGCCATGGTATCCGTTCCATGGCTCACCACAAACCCGTCATACTGCGAATAGCATTCCTGTACCGCTTTTGCAATGCGCAGCCAGTGCTCCGGACGGATATTCGTACTGTCCAGGCTGAAAAGCTGTATACAGTCTACCTCACAAATGCCAGAAATATCCGGAATATACTGTAACAGCTGGCTGCTTGTGAGCTCCGGCGCCAGTCCGTTCTCTCCCATTTCCGAGGCGATGGTACCTCCCGTGCCAATAAGAAGTATCCGTTTTTTTCCCATGCTTCCAATAATTTCCTTTCCTCATCCCTGCGTTGATATGCTTATTATCATCATAATGTTTTTACTATATGCCGTCAATGCCCGCGTTCATCTTCTTTTAAATAGTTAGTCTTTTCAGAATTGTATACTCATGTAAAAAGAACTCACAAACATGCATTGTAAGTAGCAGGCAAATATTTATAATAGAGTATATAAGCTGAAATTTTAAGACTAAAAGGAGTTTCAGAAGATGGACAAAGCACGAGTTTATGTTGATTTAAACGAAATGATTGCGGATGATATTACATTATTTCCAAAAGATAATACCACGGCTGATAGCATGGGCAACATAATCACATTTTATGAAGGACTGCCTGTTAGCCTATATTCCGATGACGCCTCCGACAGCGGAGAAACGGATAATATGATTTTTGAAGGCACTGCCATAAAATATGATATAAGGAGTTATCCAGAATGGTGGCATGTCAGCGTACTGACAAACGTCGCCACAATCTCTGGTGCAATGATCCCCGCCGGGTTCACACTGCCATACTGGCTGCGATAAGCAATCATATTGACGGGTATCAACTGCAGCGATGAAATATTTAGGATCAGGAAGGTACACATTTCATTGCTGGCCCGCCGGCTTCTGTCCTGCCTGCCCTGCTTCCCCCTGCTTTCACTGCCTGCTATCCTGACAGCAGCCTTTTCTTTGCCGACGGTTCCATCTTTCCCATAAGAGCCGCCCGGTTGCAAGTCCATCTGCAAATGTCTGCGTTTTCCCTCGCCTGCATCCGTGTATTCCGGATTTCCCCCGCTCCATCTCCAGCTTCGCCAGCTCCTCCATTGCTTTCACCCCCCTTGTGTCAAGTTAATGACACGAATTTTTCGATTTTCTTTAAAAAATAATGCTGTTTGTCAGCTGAAAAATATTTGACTCTTATATAGGAATTTAAAGACAATCTGCAATCTACAGCATTCTGACAAATATAGCGACGCATATAAGTAAGCGTCAAATCGCTCGCCTTGGACAATTAGCATTTTTGTGCGACACTCTAAAAGATACGAAAAAACTAGTAGTT
>ERZ808040.1613-NODE-1613-length-14669-cov-10.671944_pt1 | contig 14669 bp, 11 predicted proteins | sample MGYA00380191_ERZ808040 | MGnify/ENA primary metagenome ERZ808040 (study PRJEB31490, sample SAMN06133395) | mouse gut metagenome | isolation source: J6 | host: mice | place: China: Chengdu | collected 2015-05 ... | reverse complement strand
ATACTGGGACACCAACCCCAACTGGGAAAGGTCAAACTCCTTGATTTTCCCGATGTCGTGCAGGATAGTGCCGGCCAAAAGCAGATCTCTGTTGATGAAATCCTTGTAGATGCCTGCCAGCCCAATGGCTGCGTTTACCATGTTGGAGGTGTGCATCAGCAGTCCGTGGGCGAAGGCATGGTGGACAGACCGTCCCGCAGGAATCCGCGTGAACTCATCCTCGTACTTTTTCAGGAGGGTTATGCAGATATTGTAGTAGTCTTGGTCTCGCATGGATGTAATCGCACCCTTGATGACCAGGTACATGTCATCAGTATCTCCTGGAGCGGAAGGAATGAGTCCGGGCACATGCTCAAACTCACCAGGCTTAGCGAGCCTGAATTCACCAAGGGTGGCCTGAAGGGCGCTGTTGAACTCCCCAACCTTCCCCTCAACATAGGCCACATTCCCTGTATCTGCGCCAGTCAGCGGGCCATTGTAGCCCAAAATCTTACAACCAAGGGAACCGGTCTGGTCACTGATGGTTGCCAGCATCATGGGGGTAGCGCTGTGTCCAACAGTGCGGATGTTCAGGTTTTTCAGCAGATAGAAACCTTCGATACGGTCTCCAACCTTGACATTTTTCAACGAAATCTGTTCCATAAATTTAACATCTCCTTAATCGAAAGATGAGTATATCATATGCGGATTATAAGAAAACAATTTTGATGTAAATTATATCTGGGTTGTTTTCAACACAGAAGCTATCTTGCGACACAGTAGCACTGGACATCTGCCTAAATACCATCGATCGGTGTGGTTAGCTGGCATACATGGGCTGGCACCTCAAAAAACGAAACCAACCACATTCCTCTGTATCTACTAAAAGGGATAGGCAACCATATGGAAACCCCGAAACAAAAAAGGCCAGTCCTGTTGGACCGGCCCTGGATACGGTTTGATTGGTTTTTTCTTAGCCAACGAGAGTAGCAACAACCTTGAGCTTTACATCGGGCTGGTTCTCCTGGCAGGTATACATAGTCAGCTTGAAGGTGCCATCCTGAGCCAGACCAGAGGTATCATACACAGAGACGGGCTCAATGCCGGTCACCTGGTAGGTCCGGGTCCCGTAGACAGTAGTGTAGTACACCAGATCGCCGTAATTGACATCCTTCAATTTCTGGAATGCGGCGGTGTTCTTGCTGTTGCGGTTATGGCCCGCAAGGCCCACGTTGCCATCCCAGCCGTTGGTGCAAGGGAAGTGGCCCACGCCGCTGTTCAGGGAGGAACTGCCAGTACCTTCATACACATACTTGTTCATACCCACAGAGGGAATCTGCAGGCGGCCAATTGCAGAGCCCTTGAGCTTAGGCATTTTCTGGATGGCCGTAGCGGTGGCGGGATAGGCGTAGTAAGTACCGGCGATGGGGTTATACAGGTTATTGCCGTAGTAGTAATACCCATACAGGCCGCCGGTGTAAATGGCGTTCTGAGCCTCCTGGAAACCAGTGGGCAGAGCGCCGGAACTTACGGTGTTGAGGTCATAGGCCACAATACCAGGTACGTTGCTCCACTGAGTAGTGGGGGCAAAGGCGTTGGGAAAGACGGTGTTCTGAGCAATCGCCACATCGGTAGCGGTGCCCCATGCGTCGGGATAGTCGCCCACAGGGACTTCCAGCACGGACAGAGGGCTGCTGGAGGGCATATTGGCTTCGTCAGTGCCAATCGTACCATCCGCACCCACAATGATGGTGTTAGAGTCCGCCGCGGCATCGGTGCCCACGTTAGTTGCCTGATAGAAGGACTGCCCGGGCTGATCAGCCGCGAAGTCGTACTCCAGAGCAAAAGCGGGAACCATCATACTGCTGGCAATAGCCGCCGACAGCAGCAGGGATGCAATCTTCTTTGTGTTTCTCATAATGAAAAATTCCTCCTTGTGTAGTCGTTGAAATTTGCGGGTTTCGTTCGGCTTCTTGAACCAGCTGCCTTTACCTTATGCACCCGATTGTCACTTTATTGGCAAAAGGTCAAAACCGTATACTTTTTGCTCCAAATTAACGTGAAATTCCATTGAATCTATATGCTTTTCTGCATTTTTATCGCAATCCTACAAAATCCAGCACAAGGAGTATAAAAAAGACCTGCCTTTCGGCAGGTCTTCGGCTATCTTCTACCCGGTGTTTTACAGGGCGAAGGTATCAATAGGGCCAGCGGCCACGGGCTCCAGATCAACAGAGAAGGTATACTTGTCTTTTTCGTTGATAGGTTCCACACGGTGCTTTATGACGACGGCATTGTCGGCAGTCACGTTGATGATTTTACCCTTCAGCTTGTTGGCCATCTGTCCGGACATCTCACACAGGAAATGTCTGGAGGATGGAGCTTTAAGGGTATCCAGAGTAAAGGCTGGAGCCTTTGTTTTGATGCGTACCTTTTGAATCACGGCATACTCTCCCGTGATGTCATCTTGCGCCTGAATGGTAATTTTGCGGCTGTAAATGAGCCCCTTCTTAATGGCCCACAGAGCAAACAGAACCAGGCCGGCGATAAGAGCGATAACGAACAGGGTGATACCGGCTCCAACAAGGGGCTTCATAATGAGGTTCTCTTTCTCAATCTTGACAATCTGACCATCTTCCAAGGTGTAGCCCACAGGGACCAGCTGTCCATCCATGACATAGTAATCTTCAGGCACTTCAATGCCCTTGTAGGTCACGGTGTATCGGATGTTGTTGGTATCCTCGTAGGTCGCCGTACCGCTGTATGTAGCGGTCATAGACCAGGCGCTGTCCACAGAGTAGCTGGAACGGCGGGAGTAGGTCGCCGTTGCTGTGTATCCGGACGGAATAGAGGAGCCCTCAATGAAGCCGGATGGAGTGAACTCAAGGCCTGTCCGGGGCAGCCCATTATAGCTTTCGGGCACCAGGGTAGGATCGTTCATTTCCAAGTTGTAAGTCTTGGTCTGCTTCTTGGTGCTGCTTCTCGTTGACTGAGCAGTTGCGTTGATGGCGATCGTCTGAGGATTCAGATAGAGGATCCCCTGCCAGCCATCCACATCATAAGCCATGCTGACAGGCAGCTCGCCGATATGGTCGGACAGACTGGCAGAATTGACTGCATTCTCAAACTGCATCTCCACTTCCTTTTGCTTTGTCTCCATATAAGGAGTTTTCACAATGGAGTTTTCAGAGTAGAGGTAGCCACTCAACTCAAAATTGTCTTTGATCAGAGTGTTCGGATCAATTGCGGCGGGTACTTCAAAGACCTCCGTGATAACCATCTCACCGTTGATCTCCGACTGGCTACGCTCCACAGGAACCAGATATGCGGAGTCAGCCATCTGGGACTGGGTTACGGCTGCGGATGTAGGAGTCCCTGCCCCATCCGTAAGTGCCGGTGCCGGCTCCGCATACGCAGGAGCGATTGCGGACAAGAGCATCATCGCTGTCAGCGAAAAAGCTGCAAACCGGCTTTTGGTAGTTCCCATGTTTACATTTCCTCCTGTTTATTTATTTGTCCCCTGGGCCAACAAGAATAGTCGACCCGCGGACGTTTATGGGGGCTATGAGATACTATGCAAATTGTCATGAAACAATTAGCCAATGTATTCCAACAAATCGCAAAGATCTCTATACTCTCGGTCCGTCAGTTTTCCATCGCTGTACTTCTTGTATATCATCTCGTCCAGCTCAGGAAGGCTATACTTACCTTCCCCTTCGGCAGTTTTTGAGATTTGCCGTTTTAAGGAACTGAATGCGTAGGACATGGCCGGGCCCTCCTTTCAAACATATGATATGCAAACAGTTTGTATCTTATTTGTCAATCGACTATTTGTCGGTGGCTTGAAATACAAATCGCTGCAGCTGCATATAATAAGGAAAATATATTTTGCATATAGGAGGAGAATTCTGATGAGAAGAGAATTGAGAGAAAGTTTTCCTGGTATCAGAATCCAGGGGCTTCGGCATCGCAGTCCTGGTCTGCGTCGTTTCGGCAAACGACCTACCCTGCCACGGTATACGCATATGATCCGCCCGAAATACCCAGTTACCAACTCCTATGCGGATAAGAAATCTGGCATTAAAGCCATCGGCGGTATATGATCACTGAAAACTATTTGGGAGATGTTGAATTATGGATTATAAAGATCTGTCTGCTGAACAGCAGGGATTTGTCGATGCAGCCTTGGCTGGGCACGACATTCTGGTTGACGCCTGTATTGGCTCTGGGAAGACGACCGCAATTCAGGCCCTATGTAACTGTATTAATTCCCAGAAGCTCGTTCTTTACCTCACCTACAACAAGCTGCTGAAGTTGGATGCCAAAGCCCGTATCAAGGGCCGAAATGTGGAGGTAACCAACTATCATGGGTTCTGTTATGGTGAGCTGGGTAGCCATGGGATTGCCCGAAGCGTACAGGACTGCATCCAAATCTACAACCAGGAGAAACCCATCCCCCGGCCCTACGATGTGCTGATTCTTGACGAATACCAGGACATCGATCAGGAAATTAGTGATATGCTTCGACATATCAAGGACTGCTGTCCCAATATTCAAATCATCGCAGTAGGTGATATGGGCCAGAAGATATACGACCGTACCCGCCTGAATGCCGCTGTTTTCATGGAACGTTTCCTCTCCCCCTCCCATCTGAAGCTGGAATTTACTCAGTGCTTCCGGCTCAACGAGGAGTATGCGGCCCAACTAGGAGAAATCTGGGGCAAGAAAATCGTTGGTACAAACGATAGGTGCTTTGTGCAGGTTATGACCTTCCAGCAAGCATTTGACTTCTTGGCAGATCGGGACCCGGGCGAGATTCTCTGCCTTGGCTCCAATACTGGCAAGCGGTCTGAAATGCTCAACATGTTGGAGAATGAGTTCCCAAGAAAGTTCAATAAATACACTGTCTGGTCTAAAATCACGGAATCTGAGGGAGGAGCCACTGAACCAACCCCTGATACGGCCATCTTTACGACTTTTGATGGCTGCAAGGGTATGGAACGGGACATCTGTGTTGTCTTCGACTGGACAGACGACTATTGGTTTACCCGTATCTGGAAGCCTGATGCAAAGTACGAAATTCTCCGGAATATCTTCTGTGTTGCTGCCAGCCGGGGGAAAGAGAAAATCATCTTTGTCAGAGGTCCCCATATGCTGGAGATGGATACACTGAAGGATGATCCACAGATGAAAATTGGCCTTAGAGATGTTGCCATCTCCTCCATGTTCGATTTCAAATTTGCAGAGGACGTGGAGACGGCCTATGGAGCTCTCAATATTCGGGAGATTCAGCCTACGGAGGAGGACATCGACGTTCCTGTTCGAGACGGCATGATCGATCTTTCCCCCTGTGTTGGCATCTACCAGGAGGCTGCTTATTTTGACAAATATGACATAGACCGGGACATTGAACTGTATTTTGCATTAAATAGAGACAAGGAATTCAAAAAGAGGGACTATAAGGATTGGACTCTCGACCAGAAAATCCTGTATCTGGTATCTCTGGAATCTGGGCAGAACAGGTATCTGAACCAAGTCCACCCGCCTTTTGTAAGTGAAGAGGCATGGAATGAAATTGAGGCCAGGCTGTCCACCCATCTGCATAAAAATGCCAACGTCCAGCTCAGCTGCGACCTGCCTTTTTTCAGCAAAGGATCACTGTCTTTCATAGCCTCCGGCTTTGCTGACGCTGTTGAAAACAACACAGTTTTCGAGTTGAAGTTCGTCTCGGCACTGGCTCATACCCACTTCCTGCAGTGTGCCTCCTATATGGCTGCAATGGACATCCCCCGGGGCATTCTCTGGAACATACGGACAAATCAAATGTTTGAGATCACCATCCCGAATCGTCAGGTGTTTCTGAACAAAGTAGTTAACGCTGTCACAAAAGGGAGGATTGGTCGCTATTTGGAGCCTGAGAAGCAAAACCCCAAGCTGGCCGGGAAACAGCAGGTAGAAAAAGCTTCTTCCACCCCGCCCTCCAAAAAAAGCAGTAAGAAAAAGGGACAGCCAAAAGTTGTTGTGAAGAAAAAGATTGCTGAGAAAAGGGAACTCATCAAGACCCCGAATGAGCCGAGGATAGTTGGAGGAAAAAGGGTATGGGATCTCCCTGGCTGAAAAACGGCATCTCTGGCTGCGCTGGCACGATATAGGGGTTCTGAGATTTCTCTGCCTCTCCCCTATTGCCACCCTCTTTGTCCCCAGCAAGTACCTGACTTGGGCTGCTGTGCTGTTCGACTGCGCTGTGGCGCCGACATTCCAGGTCGAGAACAACGATCAATGGTACAAAGACTACGCCTTCAGAAAGTCAGAAAAGGGGCCGCCATTAGGCGGTCCCTCTTACTTTTGGTCAGGTTTCAACTTTCAAAAAATGCTCTCTCAGGAAATCCAGAGCAGCTGGAGTGAGTTTAATGGCCTTTTTCGTATCGTAGATACGATTTTTGGCTCTGAGCTTAACTATGGCTTTACCCGGATTCTCCCCGATGAATTTCATCAAGGCATCCTGCTCTTCGCGGTTCTGAACCGTGATGGTAACGGAAGACAGTCCAGCAGCTTTTGCTTCATCCACATTCAGGATTTCCTGAACCTGGATCTGCGGGCCACGCTGTTCATCTACCCTGTAGTATCCAACCAGCTTGACCAGTGCCCCCTCATCCAGGCGGTGCTTATTGGCGGCAACTCGCTTGGGGAATAGGACACACTGGACCTCATTGAAGCGATCCTCGGCGACGAAGAAAAACATCTCCTCTTCTTTCTTGGTGTAGATGGATCTGATATCACGGATAATCGCAAAGGTGGATATCCGCACATCTTCCCCATCAGGGATAACGTCCGAGGCCAGCAGGTCTGTGATAGAGGTACAGTCAGCATTCCCGCCATTGGCATAGAGTTCGTCAACAGGATGCTTGGTCAAGTAAAACCCGATAGACTCCTTCTCTTTTTCCATCAGGAACTTGTCATCAAACTCAGGGACCTCTGGAGCCAACACACGGGTCTCAGAAGGAGCAAACAGAGATACCTGGCCAAGGGCCCGGTTTGTTGAGTTCTTCTTGTAGTCGCTCTCCAGCATGGGGATCATGGCAACCATCTGGTTTCGATTCAACCCAAAGCAATCCATTGCTCCAGAGTAAATGAGAGACTGTAGGATGTTTTTGCTGGGTTTCTTCCCCAAGTCGGTCATCCGCTCATAAAAGTCCTGGCAGTCAGTGAACGGTCCGTTAGCCTTCCGCTCCCTGATAATGAGTCGGCTGAACTTGTTCAAATGGGTCAGGGTGTGGAAACCAAGACGGATACACCCATCATCCACCGTGCAGCGATCCGTGGACTTGTTGATATCCGGAGGCAGGATCTTGATACTGCGCTTGACGGCCAGAGCCATATAGCCCTTTACCTTGTCTCCAATATCCTCGAAGGCATTCATCATGGCGCAGTAGAATTCAGGGCCCCAGTGGCAAGCCATGTAGGCTGTAATGTTGGCAATCCAGGCATAACAGGCAGCATGGCTACGGTTAAAGGCATAACTAGCAAATTTCTCCATTTGCGCCCAGATCTCTTGGGCAATGGATTCGGGAATACCATTTGCCACACAACCTGGGGCGTAATTTTTGTCTTTCCCTGCTTCAAAAGCGGCTTTGTTTCCATGGAGAAAAACCTCTTTTTCAGCTTCCATAACTTTGTGTTTCTTTTTCGGAGTTGTTACCCTGCCGGCTTTTTATCCGACAGTTCTGGAGCTTATGACTTCGCTCATACGTTTGTCTTTTCAAAACGATACGACCGGTCAATTCCGGCCCAGCCCAGCATACGTTTTCACCCTCGTTATTACGTTAGGTGCTCTGGAGCCAATCCCAGAGCAGGTACGCCTGTATCGTACCGTGCAGGACTCTCGTGGCGGCATTATATTCTCTACCGAGGTTCAGCCGCTATGCGTTACGGTTCTGAGCAGTTTTTACACTGTCAGTTACCACGGCGCTAACATCAACCAGTTGATTATTACGCAGCTTGTGCATAAATAAAGGGCAATTCTTCAAATCGGTCTCTTTTTCTGGTCAAGTAAATGGTTGCATCATCGTACAGGTAATGGTAGAAGGCAGTAACATCTTTCTTTGAGGAAAATGCAAACCTCCAAACACCAGGTTTAGTTTCGTGGACTTTTGTGAGGTTAATCTCTATATCCTGATGGATCAACATCTGAATTTGTGAAACAAGCGTTTCGTTTCCTGTGAAAGAGCACGATCGCCCACAAATACATCCATCACCATCAAATATCCCCCTTACAACATGACGGTAAAAGCATTTAGGGATGGTGTTATAAGGGAAAGATACTACTTTGCACTTTCTGGGGATGATATTATACTTGGAGAGTGCATCCACCATATGTTGGGAAGCTGCAATGAAAACATACTCATTTCTGGAATGCCCTAACTCATTATCGCATCCAACAAGGTCCCTGAATTTTTCGAGCATGTATTTATCCTGCGTTTGAAGAGTTATCCCCCAAGTATTGGTTCGGCCGCGTTTCTGTTCGATAACATAGCCGTCGGCTATCAGAAACCCTATTACATAGGCCTTTTCTTCAGCATCAATTGTATCGAAAAAGTCCTCATGTAGAATAATGTTTCTGTAACCGGGTTTTCTCGGGGTTATACCTCCATCTCGTACTATTTTTATGACAGAATTTTCTGTAATAATTTTTCCGTCAAGAAGAGGAAGAATTTCTGCCGCTGTGTATCCTGCCATATACATTGCTCGAACAAGCGCTACTTGCTCATCACTTAACCACGTGTATATACTCTTGCGGGTATCAAAACCTTCTCGCTTCAACATGCTCCAAACACCGTCATGACTGTGCCCTATTGCTCTTGCTGCTTCAGCACAGCTATTAGTTGTCTGAAATACTTCAATGGCTATCTGCCTCTCCTTTTCTGTTATTACAAAGGGAGATGATGTATCATAGCCTTTCGATGCAAGAAAATGGTTAATACCGTTTGATGATCGATTCGTTTGCCTAGCGATTTCACTGCAACTTAATCCAGATTCAAATAAAGAAACGATTCGTTCCTGCTCCTCGCGAGAAAGTCTGGGATTAGACATCGGATATCCCTGTGAAGTCAGGTAACGCCGTATTGTAATCGGATTTCGATTAGTTGCAACGACAATATCCTTTAATAAAAATCCGGATTCTTTCATTTGTATAATCAACTGTTTTTCGGAGTCGGTAAGAGGTCCCAATACGACACTCTCCTTCATAATCAGATTTCAACTGATTGAAGCCTCCGCCGTTTTAGCCCTGTGCAATATTGCTATATTTCTATAGCAAACGGGTAGCCTTTTTGTAATAATTACCAGGTAGCCCATGGCTTTTCTGACCACGTCAGCACGCCCAAGTGAGTAACCAGCCAGTTTCTGCACAATTTGCATTACCTGCTCCTGGTATACGATCACCCCGTAGGTTGGCTTCAAAATATCCACCAACTCAGGCGTCAGATAGTGAATGCTGTTGATATCCCTCATGCCAGCAATGTAATTGGGAATGTAGTCCATCGGACCGGGCCGATACAGTGCCACGGCAGCGATAAGCCGTTCGAAGCACTCATGCATCCGGTCATCCGGCAGCGAATCTACATCAGCCAACATTGGCATGATGACGTTGTTGGTCATCCCTGTACCTTCCAACTGGAATACCCCACCAGTAATGCCCTTTGCAAGCATCTGATAGGTCTCTCGGTCATCCAGCGGCAAATCTTGATAGATAGTATCGATTCCACGGGTCCGCTTAACCGTATCAATGACCTCATGGATAGCGGTCAGGTTCTTCAGTCCCAGCAGATCCATTTTGATAAGGGAAAGCTCTTCTACCTCGGACATGGTGACTTGGGAAGTTAGGCTCTTCTCGCCAGTGACTTTATCTTTTTCCATGGAGGTCGGGAGGTAATTACTGACCTCTCCAGGGGCAATTACCAGACCACAGGCGTGCTGGGAGGCATGTCTCTTATTCCCTTCCAGCCTCCTGGCCACATCGATAACTTTTGTAACATCGGGGTCGGTTTGGTACCTTGCCTTCAACTCAGGATTCATATCCAGAGCCTTCTTGATGGTCATCTTGACATCCTCCGGCACCATCTTAGCCAGCGTATTCGCCCAAGAGGGAGGATAGCCTAATACACGGGCGACATCTTTAAGGACCATCCTTGCAGCCATAGTCCCGAATGTCACAATGCGGCAGACGCTTTCAACGCCATATTTTTTCGTGATGTAGTCGATAACCTTCTGGCGGCCAACGTGCTCAATATCAGTATCAATCCTTGATACCCTGTCTTTCGACATATTTTCCTAGGGAGTAGACTATATCTTGTTCCACCGAATGCCAGGCGGCTATTCTGGCATCAGCCTTCCAAAGGCTGCCTTCCACGGTTTGGATACCCCTCCACTTCGGTTCATCGAGGCTATATGGACCTCTCCCCTACTCCGCCCATGCGGATAGTCGTTGAAGTTTCCCCTCACATTACTGCGGCTGCGAGTGCAGCTTCGGGGCTTACCTGCTGATGGGAGATTTGGGTATTTGCAGCACTTAGGGTTTCCCCATATGCAATCCCTGTTATTTTTTTCTGCTTTCGCAGCATTCGCACTCAGGCATATTTCATCCTCATGCTGTAGCAAACAGGGCTCTTACTCCGTCCCAGACAATTCAAAGGGTCAAACACCCACCATTTCTGGTAGGCTCGACTGTTTCAGCGCATTTTTCATGTAAAGGTTGTATTTTCGATCTATTTTTGCTGCAGAGAGTTTTTGAGTTATATACAAATTTCCCAATACATCCTTACCAATCGGGTTTTCTATGGGTTTACCCATAAACTCACCTCATTTGGAAGATTGTGAAGATGCGCATCTTCAATCTGGCCAGGATACACGCTCCGGGTTTAGGAATCTCTCAAACAGAAGGTTGAATCGGATGGGATCCATGTCAGTGATTCCCATACAGAAGGCCAACAGACTGCCAGCGGCAGAACCACGGCCAGGACCTACATAGATATTGTTCTTGCGAGCGTAGTCGATAAAATCCCATACGATGATGAAATAAGACTCGAAGCCCATCATCTGAATCATGTTCATCTCATAATCAAATCGCTCTTTGTACTTCGGGTCCGTCAGTTCAGGTTTTCCTTTAAAGCGCCGCTGGAACCCGTCCTCACACAGGTGACGGAAGTAGTCCATTGGTGTGGCGAACCCATCAGGAATGGTGTAGTGGGGCAGGTTGACGTCACCCAAGTGGAGATTGACACTACACTTTTCCGCTAGGATCAGTGTGTTGTCCAAGGCCTCCGGGATATCATCAAACAACTTCTCCATCTCCTCCGAGGTGTGCAGATGGTAGTTGGACCCCTCAAAGGTGAGGTGCGGCTCATTCATCATCTTCTTAGTCTGAAGGCATAATTCGATTTCATGGGCATAGGCATCATCCTTATTGGGATAGTGGGAGTCAGTGGTCGCAATGACGGGAATACCATACTCCTTCCCCAAAGCGATGAGTTGTTGGTTGACCTCCTCCTCTCCTTTAATTCCATGACGCTGGATCTCCAGGTAAAAATCCTCTCCGAACAACTGCTGGAACTTCCTGATGGCAGTCTCTGCACTTGCAATGTCCTTTTCCATCAGGGCTGACGGAATAACTCCGCCCAGGCAGGCCGAGGTGCAGATAATGCCCTCGTGATACTTTTCCAGCATCTCCCACGTCACATGAGGTTTGCGGAAGAAATGTTGGAAGGACTCAGAGGTCAGCTTCAGAAGATTCCTGTACCCCTGGTCGTTCTTAGCCAGCAGGATGAGATGGTTCAGCTCCAGCTTCCCCAACAGATTTTCCTGATAGGCCTCGAACCCAAGAATGGCATGCTTTCCAGCATCGCGCATTCCCTTGTAGTACTCCAGGAATCCATACATATTACCGTGATCGGTCAGGGCTCCGGCATACTCCGTCCGCTCAACCATTGTACTCACGGTGGTCATGCCATCCACGAGGGAGTTGTCGCTGTGCCGGTGGAGATCGGCGAACCGAACTATCTTGGCAGACACTCCGTCCTCGCAAATGATGACCTTGTAGTGGTCAAGGCCCAGGGGCTTATCATCGAACTTGATTTTGCCTTCAATCAGCTCTTCCCTGTCCCAGAGCTCCCAGCCAGTGCTGTTCCTTCTGAGATCAAACCTGGCTTGAGGTTCCTGGGGTGTTTTGAGCTTGATAAGCATACTATACCTCCTTCTTGATATGTGTATTTCCTAATTGCAGGATGGAGCAATAGTATGCAAATCCGGTTGATTTCATTCTGAGCAGTATGTGTTTACTGAGGGCCACCTCTTTTGGTGAATACGAAGAAACTTTTTTAGGATTTTTTTGACCTCCAGCTTAACGAGAATAGAGAGATTGTCCCGATTGATGCTATTTGGGCAGTCACTTTGTCTTCTTGTATAACAGAGATGTTTTCCCGGCGACACAGTGGCGTTGAGGAACAGAGATTTATCCCAGGATAGCATCGATCGGTGTAGCTGTTCAGAGAATGAGGCTTGGAACCCAGGAAAATCCATGCCACATTTTTCAGTATCCACCAAAGAGAGTATTTGTTATACCAAAGCAATTGCTTCTTTGTGTATGCTGTGAAGGCTTTGTTGAGAAGAAAAAAGCCGCCCCAGGCTAGATAGCCCAAGGCGGCAACTGTAAAGAAGATATTGCTGCATTAGTCGGTGTCCACAATCCCCCGCTCCTGCATCTTCAGGCGGAGGTCACAGATGGCGGTTTTGAGGATCTTGGAAACCTCAGATTGGGAGGTTTTCAAGATTTTTGCCGTTTGACTCTGAGGAGTCCCCCTCATCATCTCCATAATGACGATCTGCTGCGGCTTAGTCATCTCGTGCATCACGATATCCATGGCAACATGGAACAGCGAGCTGGTGTGGATACTGGCTTCTAGGTCCACCGGTTCATTCAGTGGGTCCAGTTGCTCCAAGTCCCGATTCAACATGTTATCCCGATCGTCATCACCGTCAAATCCCGCCTCCAAAGAGACAACTGTGGCCGTCCTGCTTTTGGCGGCAGACCTCCGCAGATACATCTTCACCTGGTTCTTCCCACAGGTATAGGCGTAGGTGGTCAGTTTGATTTCCCGACTGGGATCATAAGTCTGGATTCCTTTAAAGAAACCGAGCGAAGCCTCTTGGAACAGATCGTCATACTCATCGAGACCGCGATAGGGTTTGAGAATGGCATGGATCAGCTTCTTGTTGTGCTCCATGAACGCTGAAACTTCTTCCAGGGTCTCAGGCGTCTTCTGATTCGCATACTCGTCGTTCTCTTCGAGCATCCGAATCTCTTCTTCATCCATCTCTACGTCTTCTGCCATAATATCGGGGTCAAACTCTTCCACTCCAGGGTTCTTCTTTACTTTGTTCATAGGAAACGCCCTCCTTCAACAAAAAATCGTGCTCACATATCCCCTAGCCCTTATCAGGGAGAGTGAGCTGTTCGTTGTTTACAACAGGCACATGGGCATCATTGACGAAAAATTGTACCTGCAGGAATGAGGGTATCGAAAAACGTACTCTCCCTATACTATGCGGTGTGCGGGAAAGTTATTCCATACTTGCAGGATATGAATTTTTGGACCCTTTGTCAACTCGGAAATTGATCCAAAACGCAAACGGATGTGCTTGTCATTTTTTGTTGAACATATCGCTTAATTTTCATAAAACTCCGTTGTTTTCCACAGCATTTCATAGAATATACAGGAAAAGAGCCGCCCGGAGGCGGCTCTTGAAGTTTATACGTTTCCAACCAGCTTAATGAACAGCTTCTGGAACTCGTTTGTGATATCGGCAGGGTCGCTGGAAATGAACTGTCCGTACATATAGGAGAAGTTACCCTTCATCCGTTCGCGATCAGAAGCCCGGCCAAACATGATGGGAATCACGATGACCCCCTTGCGGCGAGCCTCGCGGACCGCCTCCTTGACATCATTCATCCCCTGCTTATCGCCGCCATTGTAGTCGGAGGGCAGGCCGTCAGAAAGAACAACCAGTACCTTCTTTGCCTCACGACGGGCCAGCAGGTCTTTGGTAGCAACCCGGATAGAATAGCCGTCCTTATTGCCGCCGCCGATGCCGACAGGCCGAATGGAATTGTAGCACTTGCTGCCAACGCCCTTCTCGTCGAACTTCTTGACGGTCGAGTGGCGGATTACACCACCGGACACGTCAAAGAGTGAAATCTTGATAGCGGCAAACTTAGACAGGCCGCGCTCAATAACTCCAGCAGCGGTACGGGAGAGTGTAGATTTGTCGAGGCGGATGTAATGTCCATCCACTTCCATCTCTGCACCCTGGGAGCCCATGGACCCGGAATTGTCCAAGAGCAGAAATACTGCCAGGTCGGCCTTCATCGGCTGGCCCTTCCGCATAAAGATGTGCGGGTCGCGCATCCCGACACGGTACAGATCGCGTGAGCAGACGGCTCCCACACGCATATTGCGCTTCTCGGAACGCTTAATCCGCAGAACACGCTCGAAAGCATTCTCCAGTTTACGGCCGGTACGCTCTAACTCCGAAGGAAGCGGGGCATTGAGGATGGTGGGGAACAGCTCAGAGAAAACACGGGTATATTCAGACTCGTACATTTTCTCAATCTCCTCCATTTTTTTATCCCTCTTTTC
>ERZ808040.1611-NODE-1611-length-14675-cov-4.976093_pt1 | contig 14675 bp, 8 predicted proteins | sample MGYA00380191_ERZ808040 | MGnify/ENA primary metagenome ERZ808040 (study PRJEB31490, sample SAMN06133395) | mouse gut metagenome | isolation source: J6 | host: mice | place: China: Chengdu | collected 2015-05 ... | reverse complement strand
TCGGCTGTATCCTTCCCACTGCCGGGCAGATTGGGGACTTTCACCCGTTAGAACGTGTGCCCACCGGGCACACCAAATACCCTCCGGCGCCCATAGATCTTATGGGCCGGAGGGTATACTTTATTTATTGCTCAGATCCTGACATCTACCGGATGATACAGGATTCTGCGGCCATCCGCTTCAACCAGCGCCTGTCCGCCTGCGTTCTGCGCTTTCTCATCGTCAGCGCCCTGCACCGGACTGCCCGGCTCGCCTGCCGCCGCCTGTTCTGCCGCGCCTGTCTCGTCCTGCCGTCCTGTCTCACCGCTCTTCCCGGTCTCTTCCTCTTTACGGTCAGTATCTTTCTTCTCCGATTCCGTTGCCTCCTGCACGATTTCATTGGCTTTGTTCAGGGAATCCATTTGAGAAGCCGTAGCCTTTTCGGCCAGTGCATTCGTCTCGGCCAGCTCCTCTTCCTTGGCCGCCGTCGCATCTCCCGGTCCTCCCTTATCGCGCTTGATCTCGGCCTCCAGAATACCGGCCCGGTTCTGTGCATGTCTGGCCGTACTGCCATGTACTCCCGCCTGTTTCATCGAGGCGTCGGCGGAGATCATCGCCTCCATACTGCCTGCCGAAAGCCCTGCACTCTGCTCCTGCTTCTGTTGCGCCTTCTTACCCGGATTCAGGACATCGTCTGCGGAAGCCTTCTCTTCCTTCTTTCTGGCCTCTTCTCTCCTGACCTCCATCTGATGCTGCCGAAGCTGAATCTGCAGTTCGCTGATCTGTTTCTGCAGTTCCTGCCGCTTCTTCATCTTAATATCCGGTGGCATCTCCTGATTCGATGACAGCTCCTTCATCTGCTTCTGCAGATTTTCAATCTTTTTCTGCAGACCCTTACTGACTTCATCCATCGGTTCGCCCATACCCGGCGACATCCCCGTGCCTTTAACCTGCATATCCGAGCCGCCTGTCCCGCTTACTCTCATCGCTGTATCCTCCTTTTTGACTGACTTTCTTTCGTCAGCGTCCCTGCCGTTTCCGGTACAGACACTTTAATGAAAAATCTTTTCAATCTTTATTTCGGTCCTTCCTCTGTAACATTAAAGCGCAATGTTGTGAAATAACTTTATGATGATGTGAACGAAAACTGTTACGGCTTTACCGGATCTGCAGCATCACCCGCATGACACAACACCTTGCTCCTCTGTAGTCCTCCACGCCGATCTCCACGTCGCCGTAATATTTCCGCGCCACATGGCGGATACCGGAAAGGCCGAATCCGTGTCCTTCTTCCGTCTTCGTGGTCAGGGGCAGGCCGCTTTGCGCATCCACATGAAGACTGCCGGTAAAAACATTTGCCGCCTCAATGATATACATATTTTTAACAGGGCGGGAACACAGCATGATCTCCCGGCGCTGCTCCCGCACGGACGCTTCGACGGCATTGGCCAGTGCGTTGTTCAGAATGATGCTCAGGTCGAAGGCATCCAGTCCGCCCTTCGGCGGATAACGGAATTCACAGCAAAAGGAAATCCCCTTCTCTTCCATCTCCCGTCTGCGGACCGACAGCACTGCGTCCGTCACGGGATTGCCGCTGCAGATCTCCGGCGAGATCTCCTGCACCTTCGTCCGCATGTTCTCCGCGTATCTGCCCGCCTCCTCATACTCTCCTCTGCCGTACAGCTCTTCCAGCGTCATCAGGTGGTTGCCCATATCGTGGCGGAATCTGCGCAGATCCGAATAAAGCCGCTCTACCTCCTCGACATGCCGCTGCACATCCTTCACCTGTGCCGAAAATACCCTGCGCTGCCCGTCTTCCCGCTGTTCCTGCTTCCACCGCTGGAATACATACACCACCACCAGGATCGTAAGATAGCAGGCCAGATAATACAGAATCATCAGCAAAGACCGGCCGGGCAGATCATAGATGCTTTTTGTCGACGCTTTCTCATAGGCGCTTTTGTAAAACTCTTCCACGCCATAGGCAAATACCCCCAACGCACACGGGGTGAACAGCAGTAGGAACTCTTTCCCGCTCAGGTTATCCCGGCCGCTGCCATAAGCCCACCGCATAAGCCGGATCGCCCCGTACAGCAGCGGCACGCTCAGCCCAAAATCAAGTATACAATTCGCCACATAAGTATAAAGCCAAAAATCATAACGCGCCGCCGTCCTCTCATAAACATACGCCAGAGATGGATGATCTCTTAAATTTATGAAGATAGATTCCCACAGGCCATAGGCCGCGTTTGTGATCCCTGTCACAATGCCCCGGATCTGCCAGCGTATACAGAAAAAAGCCACCGCCAGAAATACCTTCCCCACAAAATCTTCCCTGTCTGACAGACACATGACCCCCAATGCCGCCAGCGTGCCAATCCCATAAGCCAGCATCGGAGAAATATACCATGGCATCCACCACAGTCCGCATATCACTGCCACATAAGCCGCTCCCACCCTCCACAGCCGCTCCTGCGCTGCCATGGACGGCTTTACCAGAAGCACAAAGCAGTATGCGCTGAATATGGTAAAAACAAGGCGGTCGAGTTCACTGATGATCACATAATATGGTTCAAACGGATTCATCCTGCTGTTCCTCTCCTGCTGATATAATGCATATACTGTTTCACGAATCCGGCAAACTGCTTCTTCGACACCGGCGCCGTCCCCTGCTCCAGCCAGATCGTCGTCCCGTCATACTTCTCCACATAATCCAGATTCACCAGATAAGCCCGGTGCGTCCGGTAGAAGCCGTCTCCGACCTGTTCTGACAGCTCCGTCAGTTTTCCGTAATACTCCAGATCGCCGTTCACCGTGTGCAGCGTAACCTTCCGATTGAACACTTCCGCATAGACAATACTGCTCACCGGCACTGCCGCGGAAACACCGCCCTGCCGGACCAGAATCGTTTTATCCGGCCCTCTTCGCCCTGCCGGACGGCCCTGCTTCTTAAACTCCTCAAATGCCTCCACCGCCTTTTTCAATACTTCTGAGAGCTTTTCGGCGGTAAAAGGTTTCACAAGATAATGAAAGGCTCCCACGTCAAAAGCGTCGTAGACATATTCTGACAGTGCTGTCACAAATATCAGGATCGTATTCCACCGCCGCCTGCGCAGTTCCTTCGCCACATCCATGCCGTCCGTGCCCGGCATCTGAATATCCAGAAAAAGCACATCCGGAGCCCTGTCCGCTCCCAGCACTTCCCCGCCCGAAGAACAGCAGGTGATCTCACACACCACCCCCATCTCCCGGCAGCTTCTCTCTATTTTATCCCGCAGGATGTCCTGCATCTTCCTGTCGTCATCACATATTACGATCTGCACCCTGATTTCTCCCGTCTTACAATCCTTCGTCTAACAGTATACCACCATACTGCCTCTTCTCTCCTCCCTTTCCCGGGAAAATGTTGTGAAACGCCTTCTTTTTGACATGGAATACCAAAAAGGCCATCAGCAAAGCGCCCTGCAGCAGGGCGCTTTGCACATTAACCCTATATTTTCAGCTTCCTGTACCGGTTGATGCAGGCCAGAATCTCCTGCTTACGCGGCCTTGCCAGCTGAGAGGAGACGTCCCCTCTTTCAAACAGGCTCTCCAGCCCGCTGCCGTCCAGCTGCTCCTCCAGCAGATCCCCGATCTGCCGCAGATCCTTCCTGCCGTCCATCATCTTAAGCTGGGCATACTTTAAAAGATATGCCAGCGCCATGCTCTGCTCCTGATCCTTCAGCTGCTCCAGATAGCGCAGTTCCACGTTCTCTTTGCAGATAGAAATCTCGCTGGTTCCCATGGCTTTCATCTTGATCCGGTCTTCCTTTCGCAGCGCCATATCCGGCCCCGGGCAGCGTTTCCGGTTAAAAGGCGGAAACTTCCACGCATCTTCCGCATCTTCCGCTCCCCTGTCTTCATAAGCTGCCGCCGCTTCCTTCGCCTTCTGCGTAATATCAATGGGCACATATTCCTTCATCTGAATGATAGTGTCCGCCATATGGAAAAAGGCTCCCGAGCTGCCCGCCACAATAACGGAGGATACACCAAGATCTTCATACATCCCCCGCACTCTGCTGATAAAAGGCGTGATCGGCTCCTCGCCGGGCGTGATCACCTGCGCCATCAGCCGGTCGCGCACCATAAAGTTGGTAGCCGACGTATCCTCGTCGATCAGAATCAGGCTGCTGCCGCTCTCCAGCGCCTCCATCAGATTGGCCGCCTGGGACGTGCTGCCGCTGGCATCTTCCGTGGAGAAGTGCACCGTGTCCTTTCTGTTCGGCAGATTCTTGATAAAAGGCGAGATGTCCACGCCCGTCACGCTCCGGCCGTCCTCCGCCCGCAGCTTAAAAGCCGAGGCGTCCGTGATCACAAGCTCCCTGCCGTCCCCTGCGATATGATCGTAGACCCCGTTCTGCAGCGCCTGCAGGATCGTGGATTTGCCGTGATAGCCGCCGCCCACGAACAAAGTAATGCCCTGCGGAATTCCCATGCCGCTTACCGCCCCTTTATTAGGCAGATCCAGCGTGATCCGCAGCGATTCCGGCGACCGGAAAGGCACCCCGTTCTTCATGGGACGCTCCGACACGCCGCTCTCCCGGGGCAGGACGGAACCGTCCGCTATAAAGGCGCACAGCTTCCGCTCCGTCAGACACTGCCTGATATACTGCTGGTCTTCACACAGGCATATGGCCTGCCGCAGCTTTTCCTTGTCGATCTTTCCATAGTAGAGGCTCCTGCGCACACAGTCCGGCAGAATGTCAAACAACATCTTCTCCAGCTCTCTGGCGTTGATGGTGCGCCCGTTGGCCGGAAACCCGGCCTCAAACCGCAGGATCAGGTCGCCGTCCTTCACCCGCATGGCCGTGCGCTCCAACACCTGCTGCCCGCATCTGGACACGGACAAAAGACCGCTCTTCCCGGATCCCTTCGCCTGAAAGCTGCCGCCCGCCACCTGTCTGCCAAACAGTCTGGTCAGGTGGTCCTGCAGGGTGATGCGTTTGGCCTTCGTATCGTAATACGCCGCCGGAAACCCGGCTTTCGCCTTCTCCACCCGCACCGAAAGCCGGGAAGGCGAGGCAAAGGGATCCCCCTGCACGTGATCGATGGAAAGCACATAATCCCCGAAATTATACTGCCCCTTCAGATCCTTATAGGCGGGATACCCCTTATGGTCAATGCTCCGTAATTTATTCCGTAATTCTGTCGCCGTATTCATAATCTCCTCCTGCTGTTCTCAAACAAAAATGATAGCGCAGACTTCCGCATGATCCGGTTCATTCCGTTCCATGCAGGAATCTACTCTATCATTTTGCATCCCAAAACAGGCTTCGTCAACCTGAAAATATTTTTATACCGTTGTCAGCAGCGCCTCAAAATTCCCTTCCAGCTCATACGCTCCCGTATCCGCCGTGATCAGGACGCTGTCGCCCTTCCGAAAGGCCACCCGCTCTTCTGCCGCGCGTACCTCTCCTTCTCCTTCCAGTACCAGCAGACTGGCGAAGGATGTCCGGTCCGTCTCCCCGAAGATCCGCTTCACGAACTGACCGTCCAGCACGATCTTATCCACCGTGAAATACTCACAGGAAACGATATGCGGCTCAAAAGATTTCCGCTTGAGGATCGGAATCCGGTTGGTCACCTGCAGCGCCTTCTCGATGTGCAGATCCCGCTCCTTCCCGTCCGGCCCTTTTCGCCCGTAATCATACACCCGGTACGTCACATTGGAGTTCTGCTGGATCTCCGCGATCACATTCCCCGCCCCGATGGCATGGATGGTGCCCGGCTCGATAAAGAGCACGTCGCCTTTCTGCACCTCCACCTTGTTGAGCACTTCCAGAAGCGTCTTATTCTCGATCCGCTGCGCAAACTCCTCCGCGCTCACCTCTCTCGAAAAGCCATAGTACAGGCTGGCTCCTTCCTCGCAGTCCACGATATACCACATTTCCGTCTTCCCGTACTGCCCTTCATGTTCCAGCGCAAAGCTGTCTCCCGGATGCACCTGGATCGAAAGATCCTCCCTGGCATCAATAAACTTGATCAGGATCGGAAACTGCTCATACTGGCAGCTCTTTGTCCCCGTCACCTTTCTGCCTTCCATCAGGATATACTCATTCAGCGTACTGCCCGCATACGGCCCGTTCTCCACAATACTGGGGCCGTCCGGGTGGCAGGACAGCTCCCATGTCTCCGCCAGCCGCTCTCCCGCAAACGCCTTGCCAAATTCTTTCATCAACCGCGTCCCGCCCCAGAGATAATCCTTGCAGGCGGGCTTTAATTTCAAAACTGCCATTTTCTGTACAGCCCCTTCCTTGATAACATTTTCGGCTGCCGGCCGCCGGATCACTCCAGCGGCTCTTCCAGGCCGTAAACCTCTACTTCATAAATACGTGCTGCACTGTCGCTGCCCTGCGTCGGCTTGTTGATCACCAGCTTCACGAACTGCGCCGCCACGGGTGCGAATGCGTCATGGGTGGTGCCCGCCGTATTTCTCGTCACGCTCCGTACCTCTTCAAAAGCGGCGCCGTCCTCGCTGACATAGATCGCATAGGACTTCGTATTCATATCCGCGCCTTCTCCGCCGGCCTCGGCATGGTACACATCCACCGCGCTGACCATTTTCACGGAACCCAGATCCAGCGTGATCTCGTGGGGCGCACTGCCCGTCGCACACCATTTCTTCGTCACATCTCCGTCCACGGCAAACTCCGGCGCCTCATTCTCATTGACATACGTATCCGCCTCCGTGCCTGCGCCCTGCGAGAGAAGCACAAGCCCGTCCGCCGCTTCGTCTGTCACGACGATATAACCTTCCTGCGTCGTCTCCGCGGTTCCGGATGCATTTTCCGCCGTGACGGATACATCATAGACACCCGCTTCCGGATATGTCACAGCCACCTGGTCACCTTCCGCGCTCTCCGTATCCGATCCCGTGATGGTCCAGGTCACCTTTTCCGTATTCTGGGAACAGAGACTGCTAAAGGTCACCGTCTCGCCCGGAGCCGCCAGCGTCACATCCGCCGCGAACGCCGCTTTCGGCAGGCTGTTATCAGGCCATTCCATCGTAACCTGCTCTCCGGCGCCGTCGGCCAGCAGCGCATTCACGGGCACCACTTCGAAGACAGACCGGTTCGTCTCGTCCGTGCGCGGCAGAGTATTCACATAGAAACTGGTCGTGTTGGAGACGCCCAGCAGCGATCTCGTCTGATCCTGATTGATCCGGTATACCTCATAGTAATCCGTCTCCACATCCGAATCCCACGCCAGCCGCACACCGGCATACATACCATCCTCGTCGAACTCGCTGTCCAATACCTGCACGCTGCTCACCGACGCGCTCTCTTCCTGCGCCGTCTCCGCCATCGTGATGTTGCCGAAACGCAGCTGCAGACCGTTCACATCCGCATCGGACCGCAGACGATAGGAAATCTCCCGGATCGTTTTGCCTGCCAGTGCAGACGCATCATAGGTGATCGTCGTCCACTCTTCTCCCGCCTTCGTATCTCCTTCCAGCACCGTCTCGCTGCCGTCCTCCGTGGTCAGCACCGCATCCACCGCGATCTCACCGCCTCTGGCCTTCACGGTGGTGGTGAAAGTCATCTGCTCCGTCACCGGAAGCTCCGCGCTGTACATCCTGATCACAGACTCCGCGCCCGCTTTCACCGCACCGCGCAGGATCAGGCTGGTGCCGCCGTACCAGGCATCGCCCACATCCAGATCCGCCGACAGCTCATTGCCCCCGCCGTTCTCGATGATATAACGGTAGGTCGGCAGAATATCGGAAACACTGCGGTTGTTCCAGTCAAGCTGGCTGATCAGCTCTCCGTTTTTATAGAAACCATACCCGTTTCCGGTAGAGAAATTCGTCACAAAGGGAAGACTCGTAATGGCCGTGCGCTCCACCACATAAGAGGAAATGCCTCTCCACTGCGTATCGTCCGCAGGCTCCGTCTCCGCCGACGGATCCCCCTTGGCATTCACCCACAGCTTATTCTCCTGCTTCCAGAAATCCTGGATCATCTCCGTGGAAAAGTACGCCCAGCTCGGACAGTAAAGTCCCAGCGACGTGTAGGTGCCGCCCGCCGGATTCTCAAAAAGACTCCAGTCAATGGGCGTATTGTAGCCGTTACTCTGCAGATCCACGCCCGCATACAGGCTGTAAGGATCGATCCCCTTCTCCTGTGCCAGCTCCGCCGACGATTTCAGCAGCTCTTCCGGCGCCAGCTTCTCCGACGTCCACCAGAAATTGAGGAACATATCGTCCGCCACCGGCTCTCCGTCCTCTGTCTGCAGGAACATGGTGTTCTTTTCCGTCAGGGCGTTCTGCCAGTCCATCTTTCCTTCCGCCGTCATGGAATCATAATAGATCAACTCCAGCTCCGGCGCCTGTGCCTTATAATAGGAAAGAAACTCCTGCATCCGCACCGCATGGTCCTTCGTCAGCGGTTCTTCGTCCGTCCCTTCCGTCTCCTGGTTGATGAACCATCCGTCAAACCCGTATGTATGCGCCACCTCGATCAGCTTATCCGCTACCGGGTAGCTGCCGTCCTCCGCCTTCTGCAAAAGGTCTTCCAGCCACTGCATCTTACCGCCATGGGCTGCCTGCGGCATAAACACCGTACCGATCACCGGCACACCGTTCTTATGCCCCGCATCCACCACGTCCGCGGAAGGCGCCACGATCAGGCCTTCCCCCGAAGAGCCGCCCCAGTATACCAGCAGATCCACATACTGCCAGTAGGAAAAGGCGTTGACCTCCGCCTTGTTCAGGCCGTGCGGGGAATTGCCGCTGGTGCTCCCGTTCATGATAGAGATTGCCATACTCCGCGTATCCTTATTCTGCGTACCGTTCACCGTCTTAAGATCCGCAATGTCCACCCGCTTCGCCAGCGGCACCGTGCTCACATTAAAACGCAGATCCTCGTCTTCATCGGCATTCCACGCAAGCAGCTGCTCCGGGAACCAGTAGGAAGCCTCCGGCTGCCGGTTCATGGTCAGCTCCCGGTTACCGTTCTCCTCCGTGACAGAATAGCCGGACGCACCCGCTGCACTGCCTTCCGCATCAGCGCCCTCTTCCGTACCCGTCCCGTCACTCTCCGCGGTTTCCTCCTGCGCCGCTTCCGGGGCCGTCACCTCTTCCTGTGCCGGCTCCCCGCCCTGCGCACCGCCGCAGGCCGTAAGACCTGCCGCCATAGCGCCGGCCAGCAGCACCGCAGTCACCTTCCTTCCATAGCATTTCTTTCTCATACTTTCTCTTCTCCTTTACTTATTTCAGCAGCACCGTCACTACCTCATACGGTTTCAGCACAACCTCGATCTCATTTCCGTTCACCACTGCTTCCGTCTCGATCTCCTCCAGCAGGTTGCACACATACGCTTTTTCAAACGCCGTATTCACCGTCAGTCTCGCCTTCGTCAGCGCATTCTCCGACTCGTACATACGCAGCACGATTCCGCTTTCGTCCTCCGCCATCTTCACCGTCTCCAGCACCACATTGGCCCGGTCCACACCGACGAAGGAATACGCCCCGCCGTCCGCCGTACCCGTCTGTGCCGTCAGCGGCTGATTCAGCTTATAAGCCTCGTCTACCGTACCGGCCGCGCGCCATCCTTCCGCATGAGGATAGATCGCATACGTAAATTCGTGCTCCTCCTGATCCGCCGTCGGGTTCGGCTCGATGCCGGACTTGATCAGTGTCAGCGCCATATTGGAATCCTGTACGGAATGTCCGTATTTGCAGTCATTTAACAGCGACACGCCGTAGTGTCCTTCCGAAAGATCCATCCACTTCTGTCCGCAGCTCTCGAATCTGGCCACATCCCAGCTCGTATTGCGGTGGGTCTTCCTCGTCAGGTTACCGAACTGCACATCAAAGGCCGCCTCGTCCGTATGCACAGCCACCGGGAAATGCACTTTAAGAAGCGTCTGGTGTTCTTTCCAGTCCACCTTCGTCACAAACTCGATCCTGCGGCTTAGTGCATAGAAGATAACCTGCTGCCTGATCGTGGAATTAGACGCTTTTCTCGTGATCTCCAGCACCGCACGCACCGGTCCGACCTCCGTCCATTCCATCTGTTCTACGCCGTCCACATCCCAGAATTTCTCCGTATAATAAATATCAATATCCCAGTTGTCGAAGTAGATCGGCTTATCCTCATACATCCGCAGCAGATTGGCGCGCTGTCCCTCCTGCACCACTTCCCGCTCGTTTTCCTTGTCATAAATACTCGTGAACATGCCCTGCTCATCCAGCTTCACCCGGTAGAAAGGCGTCTCCAGCTCGTACAGCCCCTGCAGTGTAAACGGCTTTACTGCCGTCTCTCCTGCCGCTTCGCTCTTTCCGGCAATGCGGAAGGACTTATAGCCTTTGGACGGAAGGTTCTTCACATAAGCAATGCTTCCCGATGCCGTCTTCTGTACCGGATAGACCGCTCCGTCTGCATCTGCCAGCGCTTCCGCCTCGAGATCACCCAGACATACCACATCGTCACGCACTCTGCCGATGGTGTTAAAGACAGTGACCGCCTCGCCTTCTCCGGCGATGGCCCGTCTGCGCTGCCCGCTCATATCCTGCAGCTGTGCCGCCAACTGCTCGTACTCTGCTTTGGTCACCTCATACACTTCATGGATCGAAGAGCCCGGCAGGATATCGTGGAACTGATTCAGCAGCACCAGCTTCCACATGGCATCCAGCTCTTTCGTCGGATACGCCTGCGTCTGTCTGCTCATAACGCAGAGAAGCTCCAGATCCATCAGCCCCAGCTCCGATTTTCTGTTGGAACGCTTATTGCGCGCCATGGAAGTCAGGGTTCCTCTGTGATACTCGAAGTAAAGCTCTCCCTCCCACACCGGAAGCCTTCTGTTATCCTTCACCCGCTCTTCCAGCTCTTCGAAATAGGTGCGTGCAAATTCCTGTCTTACCGTGGGAATGCCTTTGACACCCTTTTCCATACGCAGGGAAGTCTCCAGCATCTCTCTGGTAGGGCCGCCGCCGCCGTCTCCGTAGCCGTAGGAGATGAGAATGTCGTTGTTGATGTCCTTATTCTGGTAGCGCATCCAGCCGCCCATGATGGCATCCGGGTGCAGCATCCCGTTGTAGGTGGTGAAGAAATCCTTGATCGGCTGGCTCACGCCCAAGGTCGTGATCAGATGCGTCAGCACCTCCGAACCGTCGATACCGCGCCAGCGCATCGTATCGTAAGGAATCTTGTTGAACTGGTTCCACGCCAGCTTGGTGGTCATGAAATAGTCGATACCGCACTTTTTCATGATCTGCGGCAGCGCCCCGGAGTAACCGAACACATCCGGCAGCCACAGAATCCTGTTGTCCACGCCGAACTCTTCTTTAAAAAAGCGCTTCCCGTGTATAAACTGTCTCACCAGAGACTCCCCGGAAGTCAGGTTGCAGTCGGCCTCCAGCCACATACCGCCCTCCGGCTCCCAGCGCTTCTCCTCAATGCGCTCCTTCGCCTTCGCGTAAAGCTCCGGATAACGCTCTTTCAGAAAAGCATACAGCTGCGGCTGACTGGACATAAACTTATAGTTGGGGTATTCCTCCATCAGCTTCAACACCGTGGCAAAGCTGCGTCCTACCTTCTCTCTCGTCTGCTCCACGGTCCACCACCATGCCACGTCGATGTGCGTGTGGCCGATACAGGTAGCGATCACATCCTTGTAGCCGGCATGGTCCGTGTACAATGCCTGGCCGATATACTCAGTGGCCTCTCGTAACGTCCTGTAGAATTCCTCCGAGTAGGGCGTGCGCAGATCCAGGAAGTTCACCGTCGTATTTAAGATCTCCTCGATATCCCTGCGGTTCTTATCGTCCTCTTCCATTCTGGAGAAGGCGGCAAGCGGCACCCACAGATCGTAATAGAGCTTCTCGATCTCGTAGTCGATCTCCTGCATCTCCACGATCAGATTAAACTCCGTGTGCAGAATGCCCGTATAAGCCTGCAGCTCCAGCGTCAATTCCTCACCGGCGCGGGCCTGCGGCCGCAGGAACACATCCCGGTGGTTCATGTCGATACCCTGCACTGCCTCACCGTTTACAAAAAGCAGAAACTGCGGGTTCTTGGCGTCGTCCCACTCGTCGATCTGGGTGCGCACATGCATCCACATCCGCTTACCGTCAAGCTCCTGCGGCACCCGGTATACAGCCTTGAACCAGTAGTGGCGGTCCTTGCCGTACCAGTGCATATTCCGGCAGTCAAAACTCTCCCATGGTGTCAGGTCTTTTTCCGCATCCTCAGGATGTATGTAGTTGCCTTCCTTGTAGCTCCACTCATCAATCGCAAATTTCTGCTTCACCTTTAACTTCTTCAACTCTTCACAAATGACATTGACCCTTTTGTCTAAAAAATGCATAGCTGCCTCCTTGTCTGTTATAATGTTCCGGTGACCCACACGGCGCTGTGTCCCGGCAGGATCCCTCTGCCGTCCGGCGTGTATGCCACAGGCATCTGGTAATGTTCCGCCTCATACTTCTGCGGAAGCTCGTAAGGCGTGGACCGGTGATTGACGATCACCATACCGTTCTCGAAGACGCCTGTCTCGATTCCCCGCTCTCGGATGCCGCTCACCGGCAGCAGATACCGTTCCAGAATATCTTTTACCAGCGTGGTCTTCGACTGCAGGATGGGGTACATCTCCCGGTTTCCCTGTTCATAGGGCACATGAGGGATATTCTTCGCCGCGTAGGACGCGCCGATCTGCACGCCGAAGGAAAACACCGTTCCCCGAAATGCCCGCTTTTGTTCCTTAGATCGTTCCTTTGAATTTGTTTCTGGCATATATGTCAGTTTTTCTCCCGTGTATTCTGCCACGCAGCAGCTCCCGTCCACGTAATCTGAAACCGCTGTTCCATCCCGATATCTGCAAAAACTCTCCCCCTGTGGGATGATGGTTTTGCCGTAACGGTAGGGCATTTTCTCACAGCGTTCTCCCGCGATGCCAAAACAGGATCTGACAAGTGCGTCATCAGGCCCGTGGAGGAGCACGCCGCCCTCCCGTACCCACTCTCTGATCCGTTCCTCGCTCTCGCCCTTCTCCAGTGTGCCGTAGCAGTCATTGGCCGCCACGATCAGCACTTTGTATGCCGCCAGCGCGCCTTTTTCAATCTCATGGCTGCTGATCACATCCACCTGATACCCCAGGTCACAGCAGAGCCGGTACCAGCCCAGCAGATCCAGCCGCCTGATCTTGTTGTTTCCCACTTCGTAAGGCTCAAAAAGCGCCATTTCCGTCGGAAACAGCAGCGCGATCTCTTTTGTACGCGCTCCTTTTCTGCGCGCTATCACCTCCGCACACCAGCGGTTGCCTGCCGTCAGAGACTTCAGGAAATCCGGTTCCATCCTGTTTAAGACTCCGCCGTCGTCCAGTCCGTTCATGCCGTAACAGGTATACCCGTCCATGCCGCAGGCCGTCATGGTGCCGATCATCTCCGCCGGGGTCAGCTGGGCGTAGATATCGTTATAGATATACCGGCCCCAGTAGATACCGCCCACCAGCGGTCTGCCCTCGTTCATGACCCGCATCATGCTGTGCTGGCAGGAGACCACATAAGCGTCCGGGTATCCGTCCGGCGTGACAGGAACCGTGATAAAGTGACAGGAATCCACATAGGGAGCCAGCGCATAGAGGTCGATCCCCCGCATGGCCGTATCCCACAGGTCGCTGAATTCGTTGTCCCCGTCCGCCTGCTGCCGTCCATAGATATTGAGGAAATACCCCCACTGCGTCATATCCGGACAGAGGAACAGCTGCGGATTCTTCTCTTTCAGCGCTTTGCCCATGGCCTCGAAATAGAGCGCCAGTTCCCGCGCCTTCCAGAGCGCATTGTCCCGGTATACCACGAAACGCGGCGTGCGCTCCCGCACATCCTCCTCCGTATAAAACAGGTCCGTTCCGCCCGCGTTCTCCTCAAACCGCAGAGAAAACCAGTACTCCTCCGGCTGCAGCTGATCGAAACCATCCGCCCTGATCCCGTATGCCCAGTTCAGCTTCTCAATCTCTCCACCGTAGAATTCTTTCAGAAATGCCCTGTACCGGCGGATTCCTTCCTCGTCGAAGCTGCCCGCCACGATCGGATCCCACATGCTGCATACGGGAATGACTTCCTCCGTCTTCCCTTCCCGTGTCACAAGACAGCGCTCACATCCTTCGCCGTAGCGGTCCATAATCCGCTCCACATGCTCCTGCATGGAGCTTCTCGCCTTTTCGGACCAGTATTTATACCACTTGCCGGGCCTGCCGTCCGCATATACCGTCTCTTCCCCGAAGATGGGCGGGCTGTAACGTATATGCGGATACAGATTGTCCCCGTTCATATACAACAGCAGAAAGTTGTAGGCCAGCCCGTGTGCGCAGGCGCTTTTTCCCATATATTCCTGCATCTTTACGTACTGGCTGAGCGCCCCTGTCTCATAACGCTCTTTAAAATCCTCCCAGGCCTTGGTATCAAACATCACGCTGTTGAAACCAAGCTCCCTGATCAGCTCCATCGTCTCGTCGATAAAAGCCTCGTCATCGTAGGCCGGGCTGTAGAAATTGCCGAAGATCACATTGATATACGGCCTGTTGTCTGTCCTGCTGATCATGCTCATACCGTCCTCTTTTTTTACCTGGCGCCCTCTGTAACACCAGGCAGCGTTCCCGCAAATCCTCTTTCCCTTATTATGATCTTACCGGTTCCATGGCTTCCAGCAGACGGTCC
>ERZ808040.1606-NODE-1606-length-14709-cov-9.922294_pt1 | contig 14709 bp, 15 predicted proteins | sample MGYA00380191_ERZ808040 | MGnify/ENA primary metagenome ERZ808040 (study PRJEB31490, sample SAMN06133395) | mouse gut metagenome | isolation source: J6 | host: mice | place: China: Chengdu | collected 2015-05 ... | reverse complement strand
TAGCCGATATATATCAAGATATTGAATTTTAGAAGCATGCCAAAGTATTACTTTAAACGAAGTTCACGGATTCAGGTATTAAATAACAGCAATCCATTTGAGGGAAGCAGCTGTTACATTTCCATACAGTTCCCTGGCATATACCATTGGACTTGTTTTCATTCGGAAAGAGAGGGCATATATGGGCAGGATATTTAATGTCAGCGCTGCGTGCAAACCGGAATTGCATTATATGGTGAATATGGATGAACAATTGAAACAGATAAAAGCCATGGTAGATCAGGGGCTGTATTTTACCATAAACCGTGCCCGGCAATATGGTAAAACGACTACGCTTCATGCTTTGGAGCGTCTTTTACAAAGAGAATATATTGTAATCAGCCTGGATTTTCAGATGTTCAGTGCTGCGGACTTTGAGACAGAAAAAGACTTTATTGAAAACTTTTGTATGGAAATTTTAGGGGGTGCTGCGGCAAAAGATATTTCCGCTGATATACGGGGACAGATGGAAGGTTTGGCAGATGGATCTGTACAAAATGACAGGCTATCGGCCCTGTTTCGCTGCCTGAGTAAGTGGTGCCGGCACTCAGAAAAAAAGATTGTACTGATGATCGACGAGGCAGACAGTGCTTCAAAATATTGTGTGTTTCTTGATTTTTTGGCGCAGTTGAGAGGGTATTATATTATCAGAGAAAAGAAGCCGATATTTCAGTCAGTGATCCTTGCAGGAGTATATGATATAAAGAACCTGAAAAATAAGTTCGTAGAAGAGTATAGGATGAACAGCCCGTGGAACGTTGCGGCAGATTTTGATATAGACCTGCGTCTGAGAGAACATGGGATTGCAGGAATGCTGGCTGATTATGAGGAAGATCACCATACAGGAATGAATATTCAGGAAATTGCGGGATTGATTTATGATTATACGTCAGGCTATCCCTTTCTTGTGTCACGCATCTGTAAATTAATGGATGAAAAAGTTTATAGAGATGCAAATGAATTTGAAAGAAATAAGGCATGGACGAAAGAAGGGTTCTTGACGGCTGTCCGTATGCTGCTGACAGAAGAAAATACATTGTTTGATTCTCTGGACAACAAGCTGATTGATTATCCGGATCTGAAACAGATGCTTCTGGAATTACTTCTTCAGGGAAATGTGATCGAATACGTACCAGGCAATTTGGGAATCCGCATGGCGGCGATGTTTGGTTTTGTGACGATTGAGAATTATATTGTGAATGTCTCAAACCGAATATTTGAGACAAGGCTTTATAACGGATTTCTGGCGGAAAAGTCGAGACACAATGAGCTGGCGCAGACAGCGGCTTTGGAAAAAAATCAGTTTATTGCAGACGGACGTCTGGATATGGAGCTGGTTCTCCGAAAATTTGTCAGCTATTATCAGGATATTTTAGGGGAACTGCAGGAAAAATTTTTGGAGGATAACGGGCGATGTCTGTTCCTTCTGTATATCAAACCGATCATCAATGGAACAGGAAATTACTATATTGAAGCAAAAACACGGACAAACCAGCGCACGGATTTGATCATTGATTACTGCGGGGAGCAGCATATTGTAGAGCTAAAACTCTGGCGGGGACAGGAATATAATAAAAGAGGAGAGGAACAGCTTACAGACTACCTGGATCTTTACCATGCGAAGCAGGGATATCTTGTCAGCTTTAATTTCAATAAGAAAAAGAAGGTTGGTGTGGAACGGCTTCGGATCAAAGACAAGATTATTTTCGAAGCGGTGGTTTGAGAACAGGTGATGAGTATGAAACTGAGCGTTTATAAGGATATCATAAAAAACGAAAAAAATTTCCGGTATATGATTCTGGCAAATATGATCAGCCGGTTTGGGGACTCTGTGGATGCCATCGCCTATAGCTGGATGGTCTACCAACTGACAGGCTCGACGGCGTGGCTGTCTGTCATTCTTGGGGTGAATATGGTTCCGACGGTGCTGTTTCAGCCGCTGGGAGGTGCACTGAAGTGTAATTCCATTTGAGAACATAAAAAATCAACGGACAGTAAATGATACAATTTCTATCCGCTGATTTAATGGAAATTACCATCTATGACATTCTGTTAAAAATTATTCTTGGTCATCTGTTGATTCATTCATCTTTTTGTTTGCTGAAAATTGTTTTGTCAATTCTGAAAAAGCACTATTAGCTTGTAAAGGTTTAATGGCTGAAAGGGCTGATTGATATAAGGAAGCTTGCTTTGCCAACTCTGAAAAAGCACCATTAGCTTGTAAAGGTTTAATAGCTGAAAAAGCTGATTGGTATAAGGAAGCTTGCTTTGCCAATTCTGAAAAAGCATTATTAGCTTGTAAAGGCATTAATGCTGCTGATAGGGCTTTTTGAGTTGCAGCAGTTTGTTTTGTTATTTCTGCAAACACTCCATTTGTTTGTATTGGTTTAATAGATTTAGCTAACCCCTCATATAATGTTGCATATTGCTGAAATGTTTGTCTTAAGCTATTCATATCTACGGTATTATTGAATTGCTCTACATTTTCTTGGATTTTAGTGACATTTTTGCTGGCGGCAATAATATCTTTGCAAGTATTTTGGTTTTCCATATGTTTTACGATACTCCATGCTTCTGGTTCAATATGCGAGATATCGCTTTTTTCAACACTTATAGTTTTTATTTCACTGTCTGTTGAATATTCTTCCATTGATATTTCTATTTTTTCAATCAATGCCAAAGCAACCTTACCTGCATCATAAGGATAACCGCCATCTTCCTGATAAATTAAATCCGCAAGAACACTAATATCTAAATTTACATAATAGGTGATATTTTTGTTTTCCTTTTCAACAGAAACATCCGTTATGCTCCAATATATATTTTCATCACCAGTTTCCAAAAAGTCTTCATCTAATTCTTCGTCAATATTTATAGTCATTAAATAATCTTTGATACTTTGGGATATTTTATCTTCATAGTTGGCTAACATCTCTCTGGCGTCATCTAAAGCAGCTAATTGTAAAGCGCTTTTAGACTTTCCCAATTTTATTCCTCTGCGAAATATGAGAAAAATTTTTCTATGCCAATCATTTATTCATTTATCCTTTTTGTTTATTTTTTGAAAGATGATAGCTATGTTTTCTATTCTACCATATAAATTCAGTTTGTGTTTATGAAATTTTAGATTAATATGGCTATTCGTCACTATCCGAAGGAAAAGGTTTCGTATTGCTTCATCAACCGTATCGAATACCAATTCATTATTATTATGATCACAAATGACGCTTGAGACAGATTCGTCTGTCATATAAATCCAGGGCGGCGGGATGGTCAAAATCTGTCCCACCGCCTTATTTTAATTTCTTTATCTGTCCAATAAACTGGAATTTATTTCTCTTTTTTGCTCATAAGAGAACAACTGATAGCTACAAATAAACCAATTAAAATCCACGGAAATGCTGCACCTAAAAAAACACTAACCATACTTCATTCCTCCTTCAAAATTTTGATTGTGATTTGATGATTTTTAAGGGAACTCTTAGCTGTTATATTTTGTTATTAAAATCTCCGCTAACCCTTGAAAACACTAAGTTTATCGCAGGTGAGCTTTCCCTTAAAGTTTCCCTTGTGTTATATCTTCCCACAGGGCATTACGAACCCTGATAAGGGAAAAAATGAGGGAAACAAAATCACATAAAATATTATAACACATAATATACGGGAATTGGTAAACTGATTGAAATGCTTTCAAAAAATCATTGAAAAGAGGACAGATAAAATAAATATGATTTACGCAACATACAATATCCACCATAACAGCATTGACGTATACACTTATGTAGGCTACTTTTTACGGATAGACTGCAATAAAGCGGAAGAAGGGTTGAAAACTACTCCCTGCTCTGAATGTGCCTTAAATGCTCTGGCAATAGACGAGCCGCTTGAATACGCAAGGCTCTATCTTGATGGAAATATGCAGATGTGGGTGGATGCGGAAGATTCATTGGAATTGTGGTAATTTTTATAATTACTATATCAATATTTGCATAGTGTAGCTTTTTAATGAACAAATTGAAACAAATTAACTGAACCGATAACTGCTAATTATATATGTTATCGGTTCAGCTTTTTCTAAATTAACACTTATGACAAGAGGTAATAAAACCGTTCATATTTTTATTTGGGAAATGTTACAATAACCGTCGTGCCTTTTCCGACATGACTTTTTACATCAACTTTAGCATTATGGATTTTAGCGGCGTGTTTCACAATAGAAAGCCCAAGCCCGGTTCCCCCTACTGCCTTAGAATGGCTCTTATCAACACGATAGAAACGCTCAAAAATCCGCTCTTGATGTTCGGGTGCAATTCCTATCCCCGTGTCCTCCACTGATAAAACTACCATGCCGTTTTCATTCTGTATGTTCACCATTACTTTTCCGTTTTCATGGTTATACTTAATCGCATTGTCACAAAGATTATAAATCACACTGTATAAAAGCTGTGGTATGCCGTTAAGGGGAGCCGGAACGCCGGAAAGCTCCAATGCAACACATACGGTATCTGCCTGTGGCTCTAAGCTCTGTACCGCCTTTTCTGCCAATGTGTATAGGTCGATATTTTCCCTCTGCATATCGTCCGCACCTTCGTCAAGGTGCGAAAGACTGATAATGTCCTCCACAAGCCGTATCATACGTCCGGCTTCATCATAAATCTTTCCGGCAAAGGGTATTTTATCATTCTCCTTTACCATATCGTTTTTCAAAAGCTCCGCATACCCGGAAATGGAGTGAAGCGGGGTTTTTAATTCATGGGACACATTAGCGGTAAATTCGCGCCGTATCTGTTCCGCTTTTTCTTTTTCCGTCACATTGAAAAAGAAAAGCGCGGCTCCTTTCACAATATTTTCAGAAGTGATCGGATCGGCGTCAATTTGATAGCTTTCTCCATACAGCCGGATAATGTTCTCGCCCCGTTCTCCGTGCAAGGCTTTCGTAAGGATTTCCTGCAATTCAAGATTACGGCATAAGGACAGCATATCAGAACCGATACAGTCTGTGCCAGCGTCCAACAGTTTTCTTGCCGCAGGGTTTATACTGATAATTTTTCCTTTTTGATTTAGGAGAATCATGCCCTCATTCATGCTGCCGATAATCGTATTTAATTCATTCTCTTTTTGGAGAAGTTCGGCTTTCTGTCCCCGTAGCTGTTTTTGCTGGCTGTCAATACGCCGTAAAAAAGGGGAAAGCTCATCATAGCCCTCATTTGACAACGGATTATCAAGATCAATTTCATTTAATGGCTTTACTATTTTTTTTGAAACTTGAATCGCCAAAACAATAGAAAGAATCAGCGCGATTACAAAGATAATGCAAATCGGCTGTGTCATGCCTAAAAGGAGCGTCAAGATAGAATTTTGAGATATGGAAAGCCGTAATATGGTGCCATCATCAAGTTTCTGAGCGGAATAAAACGAACGCTCCATCAAAGTAGCAGAATACCGTCTGCTTTCACCATAGCCCGAAGAAAGGGCTTCCCGCACTTCTTCCCGCTCTAAATGATTTTCCATTTCCGCAGTATCAGACGCACTATCAAAAATAACATTTCCCTCTGTATCAATCCATGATATACGATAATTTTTCACTTTCAAATCATGGAAATAATCAATGCCCTCATTTGTAACGCCCTGTGCGGCAAGGGTTGTCTGCATTTTTAGCTGTGCCTGTTCAACATTTGAAAAGTATTCATACAGAACACCCATGAACAGGACAACAGACGCAAGAAAAACAGTCAATGCGACAAGGCAGATTGAACGAAAAATTCGTTTCGTCATACTTCCCCCTCCATTCGATACCCAACTCCCCGTACCGTTTCAATATAGCTCCCACATTCGCCTAATTTTGTTCGGAGTGTTCCAATGTGAACATCTACGGTTCGGGTTTCTCCTATGTAGTCAATGCCCCATATCATTTCAAGAAGCTGATCGCGTGTAAACACCCGTCCGGGGTTTTCCATAAAAGTATGGAGCAGCTTATGTTCTTTCAGTGTCAACTGAACCCGTTCGTTGTTTACAAGTACAATATATGTTTCCAAATTCAATTCTAAATTACCAATTTTTAGCTTTTTAGTTTCTTCTTTCGGGCTTGTACGGCGCAATACCGCTTTCACACGGGAAATCATTTCCATCATGCCAAACGGCTTTGCAAGGTAATCATCAGCTCCCAAGTCAAGCCCGGTTACTTTGTCGTATTCGGTTCCTTTGGCTGTCGCCATAATAACAGGAATATCCTCTGTCGTCCCCTGCATACGCAGCTTTTTCAATATGGAAATGCCATCTTCGCCGGGAAGCATTATATCAAGCATAATAAGCTGGGGTTTTTCTGTCTGCAAAGCGTCAAAAAGGGTGTCCGCGCCGTCAAAACCTTTTGCTTCAAATCCGGCAGAATTTAATGTGTATATCATCAGATCACGGATAGAGCTGTCGTCCTCAACACAATAAATCATATAAATCCGCTCCTTTCTTTCCTGTGGCAATATTCCGAACTCAATCATACCATATTACCTATATTTCATCAATGGCGGTATGTTCACCCCTCTTTGTTCCCTGTGATTGAGAACAGAACCCATTTTGCAATATTGACCGCATGATCTCCGATACGTTCAAAATATTTTGCAATCATTAACAGGTCTATGGCATACTCACCGTCTGTTTCGGGCTTGCTGAAAAGTTCAATCAGCATTTTCTTCACCTTATCGAAAAAGGAATCCACCACATCATCATAATCTATCACGGCTTTCGCCATCTGCATATCCTTTTTCACAAAAGCGTCAATACTGTCCGTTACCATTTTAATGACAGCAACCGACATATCATGGATAACTTGTGTGTCGTCGGTGGCGTGGATATTGGCTAATGTGATAATTTCCGCTATGTCTGCGGATTGATCTCCGATTCTTGCCATATCTGTCACCATTTTCAGCGCGGACGATACAACCCTCAAATCTTTTGCCACGGGCTGCTGCTGTAAGAGCAGCTTTAGACACATAGTTTCAATTTCGCGCTCCTTGTGGTCTATCTGAACAGAGAGATCGGGAACAGCCTTTGCAAGCGCGGGATTCCCCTCTGTCAGAGCTTTTGCGGACATAGCAATCGCATTTTCACAAAAAGCCCCCATTGTAATCAACTCTTTATTTAATAAATCTAACTGTTCATCAAATTTTAGGCGCATTATCCAAACCTCCCCGTAATATAATCCTCTGTCCGCTTGTCCTGCGGCATGGAGAATAATTTTTCTGTTTCTCCAAACTCCACCATTTCCCCAAGCAGGAAAAACGCTGTCCTGTCGGAAATTCGGAGTGCTTGCTGCATATTATGTGTCACAATGACAATGGTATAGTCCTTTTTTAATTCTGCGGCAAGTTCCTCTACCTTTGCCGTAGAAATAGGGTCAAGTGCGCTGGTCGGTTCGTCCATCAACAAAACTTCCGGCTCCACTGCCAAAGCGCGGGCAATGCAAAGACGCTGCTGTTGACCGCCCGACATACCAAGCGCAGATTTTTTCAGCCTGTCTTTTACCTCGTCCCAAATTGCCGCCCCTTTTAAGGAACGCTCTACAATTTCGTCCAGCGCAGCTTTAGAACGGATACCATGCGTCCTTGCTCCAAAGGCAACATTGTCATAAATGCTCATAGGGAACGGATTCGGTTTTTGAAATACCATTCCCACACGTTTACGCAGTAGGTTAATATCCATATTTCCATAAATATCTTCACCGTCTAAACGGATAGTCCCTTTGATGTGGCAGCCCTCCACCAAGTCATTCATTCGGTTCAATGTTTTTAATAATGTCGATTTACCGCAGCCCGACGGTCCGATCAGCGCGGTAATTTCGTGTTCCTTAAACGCCACATTTATTTTTTTCAAGGCTTGAAAGTTTCCGTAGAATAAATCCAAATCCTCAACCACGATTTTATCCATCTGTGTTTTTACCTCCTATCTTTTTTGCCACAAACCCAGAAAGTGCATTTATCAGAATGACAACAACCAATAATACAACCGCAGTTGCGTAAGTCTGCTTGATATACAGTCCCTCACCCGAAATAGAATACATATGGACGGATAAAGTTCTTGCCGACGAAAAAATACTTGTTGCTATTTCTGCAACGGTTCCGGCAGTAAAGATCAGTGCCGCCGATTCCCCGACGATACGCCCGATTCCAAGAATAACGCCGGACAAAATACCCGGAACAGCGCAGGGCAGGACAATAGAGAATACGGTTCGTAGCTTTCCGGCTCCAAGCCCGAAGCTGCCCTCGCGGTAACTGTCGGGAACGCTTCGCAAGGCTTCTTCTGTTGTCCGCATAATAAGCGGCAAAATCATAATGCTTAATGTCAAAGCCCCGGACAGCAAAGACAACCCCAGCCCAAGATATTTCACGAAGAAAAGGGAACCGAACAGCCCATAAACGATTGACGGAATCCCGGACAATGTTTCAGCGGTAATACCTACGATATGAACCAGTTTATTTCCCCGTCTTGCGTACTCTGTCAGATAAATTGCTGCACCAATTCCTACGGGAACCGCAAACAGCAGGGAAAGCAGCATAATGAACAGTGTATTGATAAGTGCCGGAAGCAGGGACACATTTTCTGTTGTATATTTGCTGTCAAATAAATCCAGCGTTAAATTTGGAATCCCTTTTATCAATATGTATGCAATAATAAAAATAAGCGCAAGCATTGTAATCAATGCTGCAAGGCATACAGAAAGAAAGAGAACAAAAGATTTAGGGTCGCGTCTGTATGCGCACCATTTCCGTTTCAATTTTCCAACCATTTATTTCACCCTCCTTCCCCACAGGGAGAGGGACAGATTGATAATGAGAATGAAAACAAACAGGACAACAGCCGTACCAATTAACGCTTCACGGTGTAAATCCGTAGAATATCCCATTTCCAATACAATGTTTGTGGTCAGTGTCCGAACGCCGGAAAGCATACTGTCCGGGATAACCGCTTGATTTCCGGCAACCATCATAACCGCCATTGTTTCACCGACTGCCCGCCCAATCCCTAATACAACCCCTGCAAAAATACCGCTCTTTGCTGCGGGAAGAACCGTAAAAAATACACTTCTTTCATGGGAAGCTCCAAGAGCAAGCCCTCCCTCATAGTAACTTTCCGGGACAGCCCGGATTGAAGTTTCCGAAACGCTGATAATGGTAGGTAAAATCATCAGCCCCAGCAGGACAGAAGCAGTAAGTACACTCATACCGCGCCCGCCAAAGGCTTCCCGAATAAAAGGCACTAAGACTACCAATCCAAAAAAACCGTACACAACCGACGGAATCCCCGCCATTAGATTAACAGCAGCTTTCAAAGGCGCATAGATACTTCTCGGAGCAAATCTTGCCATGAATACCGCTGTCAATATTCCAATCGGTACGCCAATAATCAATGCTCCGGCAGTTACATAGAAAGAGCCGACGATCATAGGGAGAATCCCATAGAGATTATTTGCGGGTTTCCAGCTTGTACCCAGCAAAAATTTGAAAACGCCTATTTCTTTTATTGCAGGGATACCGCTTGCAAACAGGAATATGCAGATTAGAATTACCGCTGCTATGGAAACAAGGGCTGTCAAGAAAAAAAGCAGTTTCATCACTTTTTCTTTTATATTCTTCATAATCATGCTCCTTATTGAAAAGGGGCGGCGGCTTTCTTACCGCAGCCCCTTAAAATCCTACTGTGATATTTCACTCCAACGAACCGCATTACCCATAAAAATATCTTTTACCTGTTCACTTGTAAGGTTATTTATGGGACAGTCATTATTAACAATCACTGTAATACCGTCCATTGCAATTACGGTAGCGGTCAGTCCTTTTTCCATTTCGGAATCTTTCAGCTCACGGGAAGCCATGCCTATATCGCAGGTTCCGTCTATTGTGTCAGACATACCAGTAGAAGAATCACTTTGCTGTATCTCAATCGTAACGCCCGGATTTCTCTCAAGATAGGCTTCTTTGAGTTTTTCCATAACCGGGGTGACAGAGCTGGAACCCGCTACAATAATTTTGCCCGAATCCATTTCCCCGCTGTAACTTCCCGCGTCAGATACAGAAATATATCCATTTTCTTCAATCACTGCTTGACCGTCCGCACTCATAATGAAGTCGATAAAATCCTGCGCTGTGTCACTTAAACCGTCCTTTGTCGCAATGTTAAAGGGACGCGCAATCTTATATGTACCATTTTTGATATTTTCAATCGTTGCTTCGCAGCCGTCGATCTGAATCGCCTTTACAGTATCATTCATGGAGCCAAGAGAAATATATCCGATAGAGTATAAATCCCCGGCAACCGTTGTCATCATAACAGACGTAGAATTTGTAACGGCGGCGGTGTCTGCTGTATAGTCGATTTTTTCTCCCGCTTCATTTTTCTGCTCGATTCCAAACAGCTCTATGAACGCGCCGCGTGTCCCCGAGCCATCTTCGCGGGTAAGTACATTGATCTCTCTTGCTGTGTCAAATTTGGCTGAATCGCCCTCGTTCTTATTACTGCACCCCGTTAATGCAGACAGCATTAGAACACTCATAAGGGCAAATGCCAAGTATTTTTTTGATGTTTTCATTTTTTGAATCTCCTTTGCTTTTTGTTTGTCTTGAAGTTTACAGCTATATCATACAGGACAAAAATCAAATCCAATATCGCGGCATTGTAAAATTGATGTAAAGTTTCTATGCAGAAATAGGAATTATTTAAGCTATTGATAGGTACTGTGTAGACATATCCAAAAAGAAAGGTGAACAGTAAAATGTAATAGGGTGAATGAATATAGCAAAAAGACCAGTACCACGATACGACTTTAAGGCTTTTGGGGAAGCAATTAAGACAGCCCGGAAAGGGCGCAAGGAAAGCCGGAAAAAGGTATGCGACGAAATGTATATATCCCCGCGCTACCTTGCGAATATTGAGAATAAGGGGCAGCACCCCAGTTTACAGATATTCTTTGAGCTTATGCTGCGTTACAATATCTCGGTAGACCAATTCCTTTTGGAGCAGCCCGCCGGGAAGAATACCCAGCGGCGGCAGCTTGACGCTTTGCTGGACGATATGAGCGATACGGGAATACGGATAGTCACCGCAACGGCGCGGGAGATTGCAGAGATTGAGGGTGTGAGAGAATAACCGCTGTCCGGCTAAAATTGAATAGGAACTAAGAAGCGTTGCAATTTTTTCAGTTGCAGCGTTTTTCTTTTGCAGAAATCCGCCAAATCAGACATTCCCGGTGTTGTAGGTAGTAGGAAGAACTTTCGTAGTTATCATGACTTTTTTATTATCACGATCTTTGATGACAAAGCTGATAAACTCAAAGGATTTCTTTAAAAAAGTCGGGATAATATTTTGCAATAACCGCCAACTTTGATTTTTTGAAAGCGACAATATTTCTTCAAAAGTCGGGATAACTTTTTTCAGTGATTATATAAAAAACGCAATTTTACTTGAAAATGGGTTCTTCTCTTTTACATTCCTAAATAAATCAAGCATTTTGAGTGATTTATAAAAAAGATTATCCCGACTTTTTGCCACTATTGTACCGTTTGAAAAAAACAGAATTTAGCAAAAAGTATTCCATATTATCACGACCTTTTTTCAAAGAAACAGCGTAAATACAACATTCTTGATAAGAAGTCATGATACCAAAAAAGTCGGGATAACTATTCTTATCAAGAATTATTGACAATAACAGCAAGCACTGCCCGTGTCCTGACACAGGGCGAAATAGCAAGCACTGCCTGTGGACGTCCACAGGCACTTTTTTTACAGATTTTCCATAATTGAAAATCTGTAAAAATTGCTCATAAGGGGCACATCCCCCTAACCCCCTTTACATTCTTAATTCAATATGATTTTGGAATAAAAAAGTATACTGCATGGAAGTTTTTACTTCATTACAGTACACCTATTCTCTTTGATTTTTTTTAAAACTTTGACAAACGAAACATGGTCTTTTAATTCCGTGAATCCATTTTTCTGATAAAAACGATATGCTTGCGTTTGCAGAAAAATATGTGTTATCTGCTTGCTTTTTATGTAATCTTCCACTAGCCTTAAAAAATCTGTTCCTATGTCCATTCCCTGTTTTTCTGTCTTAATGCAAAACTCAGAAATGTAATATTCCGTGCCACTATACCAATGCACTATACTCCCCAATGAAAAGCCGACCAGTGTATCTTTTTCAAATGCTCCCATTATTAGGGAATTTCTGCTTCCAATCGAATCCATGATATATTCATAAAGCTGCTTTTCACCTCCCCAATGTAAAAATTTTCGCATACAATGATTTAATTTCTTCTATATGCGTAACATTAAGTTCCTTTAACAAAATCACAACCATATCCCTCTCTGATTTTTTTATTTTTCCACCAAGCAGTCAGTAAATTTCTAATATCTTTGAATACAAAAATCCACCCATTTCTTTACCTTTTTCCCAACTTCATCAGGTTTTAAATTGCCAACATTCAATATCCTCTTGGGAGTTTGAAAGTGCCTATTGGTATCTTCCAATAGATGCCCCTTTTTAACTGATAAACCATGTTTTCTTTAGTTATTTCACACTTCCTCCCTTAATACCTCTTCCTGTTTTCTTGCAATATGTCTAAAATACAGAAATCGAATTAGCAACCCGCCTAACCAACCCACAGGAGCAGCAATCCAAATGCCACGATAAGCTAATTCCGTACCAGACAATATGATAGCTGTAGGAACCTGCAAAAGACACAGGGAACCGACTGAAGCAATCATTGGAACGAATGATTTTCCATATCCCAACAACAAACCATTCAATATCTGCATAGCTGCAAAAATCAAGTAAAACACAGATACCGTCCGTAAGTAACCATTCCCAATCTGTACAACATTCGGATCACGATTAAACAGGGATATAAAGACAGAAGGAAACAGACATATTACAACAGAAATAAGAATGGAAATACCCACTCCCATAACCAAAGCTGATTTTCCACCTTTGATTACCCTGTCAAATTTCTTTGCTCCATAATTTTGAGCGGTAAAGTTTGTCATAGCGTGTCCCAAATTCAAGGCTGGCATTTCTGCAAAAGAATCTACCTTAGAAGCCGCAGTATACGCCGCCATACAATCGGTTCCAAAACCGTTAATTAAAAACTGTATGGACATAAACCCAACGCTCACAAATACTTGTTGTAACATTGCAGGCGTACCAATTACTAAACTTTTTTTCAATTCATGGCGATCAAGCTGCAAATTCCAGAAGCGAATGAATAATTCCGGGTAACGCCATTGCATATAAAACATACAAGTTAAAAATGAAAAAGTCTGTGCTATTACTGTTGCAATTGCCGCTCCGGCAACTCCCCATTTTAATGTAGTGATAAAGAAAATATCCAATACGATATTGATCAGTGTTGCTGCAATCAAAATGTAAGTCGGTGTCTTAGAATCTCCCACGCCTCTTAAAATATTCGTCAAAGAATTATATGCAAATGTAGGAATCACACCAATGAATACGATTTTCAAGTAACTATTGGCGATTGTCAGCAGATTCTCAGGAAGCCGAAACAATACCAATATCTGATAAGATGAACATACTCCGGCAACCGCTATCAAAATAGAAAGTACTATTGAAAACAGGAAACCCGTATCAATTACTTTCTTTATCTGCTGCATATTTTTGGCTCCAAAATAACGGGAAATCAAAACACTTGCCCCCAAAGATATGCCACTTGAGAGTGAAATCAGCAAAAAATTAATCTGATAGCTGAATCCTACTGCTGCAAGGCTCTCTTTTCCTAAAAAATTTCCGACAATTACGCTGTCGGCTACGTTATAAAGCTGCTGAAATAAGTTCCCTACTAATATAGGCAGAGAAAAATATAAAATAGTTTTCAGCTCGCTGCCTTGTGTTAAATCTTTCATTAGCATCCTCCATTATTGTTTCATTATAAATTGTCATATTTTTGTAATATTCGCTTTCGTTGTATAAGCAGGCAATCCATTTCCTCTGGTATCATTTCCCCTCCTCACGTTTTTTCTGGAGATAACGTTCTATCCTCATAAGTGCCTCCTTTAATTCATCAATGGAATACGCATAGGAAATGCGGATAAACCCTTCACCCGATTCACCAAAAGCACTTCCCGGAACAACAGCTACCTTTTCCTGCTCCAATAAATCCATAGCAAATTCTTCGCTGGACATTCCAAACTCACGAATATCAGGGAACATATAGAAAGCGCCTTCCGGTTCAAAACATGGAAGCCCTAAACGGTTCAACTCGTGATACAAATACCGTCGGCGCTGATTATAAGATTCTCTCATATGCGCCGCATCCTGTTCGCCATTTTTCATTGCTTCGATTGCTGCATATTGACTTACTGTCGGCGCACACATGATTGCATATTGGTGTACCTTTGTCATCTGCTCCATAATTTCTTTATGCGCAAACACGTATCCCAAACGCCATCCTGTCATTGCAAAACTTTTTGAAAAACCATTTATCAGAATTGTCCTGTCTTTCATTCCCGGAAGGCTGGCAATGCTTATGTGTTCTTTCCCATAAGTAAGCTCGCTGTATATTTCATCAGAAATTACCAGCAAATTATGCTTTTTAATTAGTGTCTGCTGATTAAGTGAATATCTGTATACTCCAACGTTTGTATCCGTTCCTATATTGGAACAGATAT
>ERZ808040.1605-NODE-1605-length-14714-cov-3.353214_pt1 | contig 14714 bp, 14 predicted proteins | sample MGYA00380191_ERZ808040 | MGnify/ENA primary metagenome ERZ808040 (study PRJEB31490, sample SAMN06133395) | mouse gut metagenome | isolation source: J6 | host: mice | place: China: Chengdu | collected 2015-05 ... | reverse complement strand
GGTTTTCCCCAACTTTTTCAAGGCCTGCTGCATTAGCAAAATTCGCTACGGCAATTTGTCCTAATATCCTTGTATCACCATTGCTATAAGAAGCAACAATTTTTCCATCTGTCTGTATGCCAAGGCTGGACATGGAACCAACAGCCTTCCCTTTTCCTATCCCATCAATTCCTCTTGCAGAATCCACATCAGATGTTGCGCCATAATTGGTAAGCTGGGAGAAATCAATTTTAAGCTGTCCATTTTCATCACCTGCTGCAGCAAAAGCATCTGTTGGATCAGGAGTAAGTGCCCCTGTCCCGGCAAAAGCAAGCGTTGTACTAAATCCAGCTAAAGCATTTCCCGGTGTGCCTGCAGTACCCTGCCCTGGAATAATCCCACCTGGTTCTACTTTAATTGCAGTAGCTTTTTGCGCATCTGTAGGAGATGTTATCAGTGAATTATTTGTAGGATCATAATATTGTGTTGTTTTCGTAGTATTAAATGCTATTGTTAATTGTGTAAATCCACTTCCAGAATAATCCATTCCAGAAGCATTATTGGCATCCTCCTTACAATCAACAAGAACTGTACCATCTTTTGTAATAGTAGCTAAATCTACTGTATACTGGCCGCTTAGCTTTGCGCCTGCATTATCCATCTTTTCACGGATATGGAATTGTGCTGTATATTCATATCCCAATGCATCATAAAACTGCATTTGTAACGGAACATAACGATCCTTCTTATCTGATTTTGTAAATGCTTCATCCTCTGAATTAATATTTCCAAAGAAAGTGCTTTGCGTTGTTGCTGCTGGGGAAGCCTTCATATTCTCTTCTGCCATTACATGCAGCGCACTTACTCTATCTTTTTTAATTCCGCCCTCTGCATCTGCCTGCCATCCCATAACTGGATAACCTGCTGAATTTACTAATGTCCCTGCTTCATCTACTGTAAAGTTCCCTGCTTTTGTAAAATAATTAGTTCCGCCTTTATTTAAAATAAAAAATGCATCCCCATTAATCATTAAGTCAAATGGGTTATCTGTCCTTTGGGAACCACCCTGCCCAGTTATATTTACAGAAATAGAACCCAAGGTTGATCCAAGGCCTATCTGCCTTGCATTCTGCCCGCCTGCACCAGTTGCAGCATTAGGGCCGCTGGCTGACTGTGTTGTCTGGTAAAAAATATCGCTGAAGGTAACAGAGCTTGATTTAAAGCCTACTGTATTTACATTGGCAATATTATTACCAATAACATCCATCTTTGTCTGATGAACCTTCAATCCGGATACACCGGAAAACAATGAACGCATCATAGTATAAATGACCTCCTTATATACCGCTGTAAGCTGTCCCTTCTGCCATTCAGGGACATAAAGCCTCCTTTTCGGTCCGGCTATATAATTACAGCTCCATCAATATTAGTAAATACTGCTTCGTCACTTCCCGTACTGCTATCTTTTAAGCTTAACGCAGTAACTACAGTATTGCTCTTAACATTTACAATAAATGCCAAGCCATCTACCATAACTAGTGACTCTTTCATTCCTTTTTCACGCGCTTTCCCGGTTCCATCCTCCAAACGCTTTCTTTGATTCTCTGTAAGGCTAATATCCCGCTGGGATAACCGCTGTCCTGCATGTTTTGAAAATTTCAGCTCCCCAACCTGTTCTTTTTGTTTCTGCCTTAAGATTTCTTCAAAGGACGATCCCTGTCCTTTCTGCAAATCCTTCCTTTCTGTCTGTAAGCCTAAGTATTGATTTGCCACTTGCTGAATGGAGGGAAAATTTGGCTGTAATTCCATATCTGTCTCCCCTTATTCTGCTTTTTTATTCTGTTACTATATCTTGTGCCACAGAATCTTCTGTCCCTACTTCTTTTGTTTCTGTGCCTTCTGCCCCTTCTGTCTTTGTATCAGTACCAACTGCCCCAGCAGCAGTTGCTGCAGAATCTTCCACCACATTTTCTACCTTATTTTCTGTAGTATCCTTATTTTCATTGCTTCCAGAAACAAACTGTCCTGCCTCTTCCCTAGTAGAAGCTGCCTCGCTACTATCTGCCATTCCAGAAATCACATCTACTGCATCTGCCATAGACTCTGCTGCTTTTGTTATTGCATCACCCATCGCATCTAGTTTTGTGCCAAGCCCTGTAAGAGAATCTAAAATCTTCTGTGCATCTGTTTTATCGTCTTCTTTATCTTCTTCTGTTTTGTCGGTATCTGTTTTATCTTCTTCCTTATCCTCTGGCTTATTTACTGTGCCTGCCTCTTCCAGTTTCTTTAAATATTCTTCACTTGCCACAGTATCCAAATCATCAATGGAATATAACTTTTCATTTACAGCTAAATATGCTTTGCCAGCCTGCATTACCACATAATCTACTTTACCGCCTACCAACTTATCATTAGAATTAATCAATACTGTTTTTCCTACTAAACTTAATGCCTGTGAATTCCCCATAGTAGTATTCATATTCTGCATTTCCTCTAAAGTAGAAAAAGTAGCCATTTGTGCAATCCATTCTGTATCAGAAGTTGGGTTTAATGGATCTTGGTATTTCATCTGTGCTACTAAAAGGTTTAAAAACGCATCTTTCCCTAGTTTACTGGTTCCTTTTGTCTCTTCTCTATTATTTTCTGGTGTTACTACCTGGTTTACAGAACCATCTGGATTGACCGGCGCCCATAAATTAATATCATCTATTCCTGCTACTCCTGCCATAGTTCTCCTTTCTAAATAAATCCTACAATTTATTCTATTTCTATGCCATCATATTCATTTGGTTCCCGTTTGCCAACATTATATCACGCATTACGGCATCTGCGGGAGTCAATTCTTCCTCTGCTGCTTCCATTACATCAAACCGGAATCTCTTTTTCTGGTTTTCTTGTTGCTGCCCTTGCTCACGCTGATCATCTAGGCTACGCTCAAATTCATGGCTTGCTATTGTCACTTCTACTGCTTCTACTTTAATCCCTTGATTATTTAAGCTTTCTTTCAAAGCAGTAATCTGGCTTTCCAAAGCTTCCTTAACAGCTTCATTTTCAGTAGCAATCTGGGCTGTCACTACCCCATTTTTAGCTGCTACCTGCAAATTAATCTTACCTAGGTGTTCTGGGTTTAACTGCATCTCAAATGATGAAGTATCTGCTTTAACAGAAACACGGATTTGCTCCACTACTTGCTTTACTACATTTTCTGCATCTGCTTCTGGAAGCACTTCTTCTACTGCCTGTTTTAAATTTTCCATTACTGGGTTAATTGCCTGGTGCATCTGCTGCTGCCCATCTGTTTTATCCTCTGCCCCAGTATCTGCCTGTTCTCCCTCTGGCTGTTCTGTTTTAACTACAACTGGCTCTGCCTGTTGCCCTGCCTCTACCCTTGCCTCAGGAACTTTTGGCTCTTCTTGTAGCACTGTCTGTTCTTTCTGCACCACTGGGATTTCCTCTACAGGAACATCCTGACTATTATGTAATGTCTCTAAGATTCCTTGTACTTCTTTCTCTGAAAGTTGTAATGGTGCAAATGTCTCTGCTTTTAAATTCTCTACTGCCATATTTAGGTTTTTAAGGCTTTCCATTAAATCTGGCTGGAATAAAAGATCCATTGGATTTTCTGTGCCAGATAGCTGAATTGTCAATTGATTCATAAAATCTGGATTTAATAAATCTAAATCTGTCATTCCCATTTCTTCCATAATCCCAGCAAGCTCATCCCCGCTTATTTGGAAAGTATCCAAAAGAAGCTCTTTTATATTTTGGATTAAGGCACTTATTGCTTCTACCACTTCCTCTGGGTTTATCTCTGCTTCAGGAGCAGCCACTTTATCTTGTGCTTTTGAATTCACAGATGCAAGTTTTGCTTTTAAAGTTTCTCTTCCATCTGTTTTCTCAGCAGCAGGTACTGTTTTCTGTGAAAGCTGCTTATTAGAAGTTGGTGTATCTTTTGTAGTTTGCATTACCTTTTCAAACTCTGCCCCTCCACCTGTTTTTACAGATTGTGATACTTGAAAATCCAAAAAACTGGTTTTTTCTGTGGCATTGTTTTGAATTAACGCCATTGTCATTTCCTCCTTTCTTTTTTCTTTTATTCTATCTTAAGGTGCCAAAAGCTGTGTAATCTTTGCGGCAAATGTCGCATCGTTCTGTGCTAAGGCACTCATGATAGCCCCTCTTTTCTTTACATCCATATTATTCAATATTTTGGCAACCGTGTCCAAATCTCCTGTCATTTCTTGGAAAATTAACGCCACATCTGCCGCATCCATGGAACTATAAATAGAAGCATACTCCTCTGTCCTTTTATCTAGCTGGAGTTGTTCTAATACCTGCCTATAAATTACTTCTGCAGTAGCAGGATCCATATTTTCATACCACTGTTGGAAAGACTGCATATTTTCTTTTCCATTCCCTAATACAACTTCTTGGTAATATTGTTCTTTTTCTGCCTGGAATGCTTTCTGGTCAGCTTCAAAAGTACGCAGACGCTCTAATTCACTATTTAACTCCCCTAATGCCTCACTATTCGCATTATTTGCTTCTTCATATGCCGCAATCTTTGCCTCCAGCTCTTTTATATAAGCATCTGCCTCTGCCAAATTAGTATATGCGTGATTATTATTTTCGATAATCTCATTATCGGATGCTGCTGGAAGAATTAAATTTACTCCAGGTACATCCTTTAATAACGGACGAAGCACAGTACTTCCAAATCCACCAACATCCAGTTTAATCAGTGCTGCAAATACTGCCAGCCAGATTAAGATCGTCAGCAACGTAAAGATGACTGTCGCAATTTTGCTGTCGGATTCCTCTCCGTTTTCTTTTAATCTCTTATTTTTCTTATCTTTCTTAGCCATACTGATCCTACTCCTGCCTGTTATTAAACCGGTAGCTTACCAACTCATCGGTTTCCTTCTTTTCTTCTCCTGACATTTCTAGAAGATAATTTTCAAATGCTTTATCTTTCAATGTTTCGTGCATCTTACGATCCACCATTAACTCTTTTAGCCTCTCAGATGCTGCCTGCATTTCATGTTCTGCACGCATCACAACACGGCTTTGTTTTTTTATGGCATCTTCCTTCGCTATAATTCCTGTTTTTACAGCTTGTATCTCATGGAAATCTAAATTACCCAGCATAAGTTCCCTTAAATTTTCTTCATATAAAGTTTTTTCTTGGTTTAATGTAGTTAATTTTTCTACTTCTTCCTCATATTTTTGTTTTGCTGCCGCAAAAATACCTTTTGCCTGATCCTCCAAACGATACTTTAAATTCAAGATTCCCTGCATACTATAGCGGAATTTCAGCATGAAAGACTTCCTCCATCTATGTAAGCCTATTCAAAGATTGCCTGCAACGATAACAGCATATCTTCAAAGGTAACTTTCTCATCTACATCCTGCATTAAAAACGCATTAACTTCCTCTATTTTTTCAATAGCATAGTCAATATTTTTATTGCTTCCTGATTTATAAGCACCAATATTTATTAGGTCCTCTGCGTCTGCATAAGTTGCCATTACATTTTTCATTTTCCCAGCAAGTTTTTTATGCCCTGGATCTGCTATCTGGCTCATACACCGGGAAATACTCTGCATAACATCAATTGCTGGATAATGGTTTTTATGTGCTAATTTCCTAGAAAGCATAATATGCCCATCTAAAATACTTCTTGCTGTATCAGTAATTGGTTCGTTAAAATCATCACCATCTACCAATACGGTATATAATCCTGTAATGGAACCGCTTGCAGAATTCCCTGCCCGTTCTAAAAGCTTGGGCATTTCTGAATAAACACTTGGCGGATAGCCTCTTGAAACTGGTGGTTCACCAGAAGCAAGGCCAATTTCTCTTTGTGCCATAGAAAAACGGGTTAAAGAATCCATCATAAGCAAAACATCTTTTCCTTTATCCCTAAAATATTCCGCTAATGCTGTTGCTGTTTTTGCTGCTTTTTTTCGGATTAGTGCAGGTTTATCAGAAGTAGCCACTACAACAATGCTCCTTGCCATGCCTTCTGCCCCAAGGTCCCGTTCTATAAATTCCCTGACTTCTCTTCCACGTTCCCCTATTAGCGCAATAATATTAATATCTGCCTTTGTATTTCTAGCAAACATCCCCATTAATGTACTTTTCCCTACACCACTTCCCGCAAAAATCCCAATTCTCTGCCCTTTCCCTACTGTCATTAAACCGTCTACTGCTTTCACCCCAAGCGGCAAAATTTCATTAATAATCTCCCTTTTCATTGGATCTGGCGGATCTGCCTCTGCATTATAATACTCATTTACAGGCAGCTCCTCACCATCTAATAGGTTCCCTAACCCATCTAAGACTTGGCCAAGCATTTCCTCTCCTACTGGTACTTTTAAGGGAGCCCCTGTATTCTCTACAATCGCGCCTGGCCCAATTCCTTCTACATTCCCATAAGGCATTAAAAGTACCATTCTATCCCGGAAACCTACCACCTCTGCATATACTACCTGATCTTTATTTTCATTAGAAGTAATTAGGCACAAATCATTTAGGCTTGCACTAGGGCCTAAAGACTCAATAGTAAGCCCTACTAATTTTACAACCCTACCTAATTTCCTAATATAATTTTTCTCTCCCAGACTTTTGTACTTTTGCACATCTACTATCATAGACCCTATGCTCCTACTTACTGCATTGACAATGCCTTAATATCTGCTGCCAAGCTATTTAGCCTAGTATCCAAACCACAGTCAAAAACGCCGCCATCTGTTTCAATCATGCATTGTCCTGGTGTTAGCGCAGCATCTTTTATAATTTCAAGCTCTGTACTTTGTGGGACCTGCGCAAGCAAAAATTCTTTTTGTTCTATCAGCACCTGATAATCCTCTTTTGACACGTGAATCAAAAACTGCTTGCTTGATTCAATATGTTCTAAAGAATTTTCTATTAGATGGAAGATAATATCTTTTTTTTCTGTAATAGAAGCCATTGTAACATGGGAAACCACTTGTAAAATAACATCTACTAATTCTTCCTCCATTACAGCAAGCCGCTGCTTATACTCTTCCTGCCTTCTATTCTCTTCCTCTAAAAGCTGCTGCCTCATTATATCTAACTCTGCTTGTGCCTTTGCAGAACCTTCCGCATAGCCTTCCTGCCTTCCTGCTTCCTGTTCCTGGGCGCGGAGCCTTGCCGCTTCCTCCTGCGCCTGGCTCTGTATCTGTTCTGCTTCTGCCCTTGCATTTTTTACTAATTCCTCTGCAATTGCCCTTGCTTTTTCTAATTCTTCCTGTGGATCTGGCTGTGGTTCAAGCTCTACCGTTTCTGCTTGGAGCCCCATAACAAACTCCCCTGAAGGTTCTTGGAAATCCCCGCCCTCCACTAAGAGTGTTTTTCGGATCTCTGCAAGTTTCTCAGAAATCACATGATTATAATCAATAATTCGTTTTTCTTCTTCCTTTACCAGATTTGCTTTTAATAGATTAGACAACCAGCTCGTCACCTCCACCACGGGCGATAACAATTTCACCTGCATCCTCTAACTTACGGATTACATTAACAATCTTCTGCTGTGCTTCTTCTACATCTTTCATACGTACTGGCCCCATAAATTCCATATCTTCTTGAATCATAGTAGCAAGACGTTTTGACAAGTTATTAAAGATCAAATTCTTCACATCTTCATTTGCACTCTTAAGCGCAATAGAAAGATCGCTGTTTTCCACATCTCGGAGTACCCTTTGTACTGTCCTGTCATCCAATAACAAAATATCTTCGAATACAAACATTTTGCGGCGAATCTCGTCTGCCAATTCTGGTTCTTCCATTTCCAGGCTTTCCACAATATGTTTTTCTGTCCCTCGGTCTACTGAATTCAAGATCTCGACAATCGCATCTACGCCGCCAATAATTGTGTAATCTTGGTTTACTAAAGATGCCAGCTTACGTTCCAATACGCGTTCTACCTCCTTAATGACATCTGGTGATGTACGATCCATCTGGGCTATACGCTTTGCAACATCTGCCTGCTTTTCTGGTGGCAAAGCTGAAATCACCTGTGCTGATTGCTGTGCTGACAAATATGACAAAATCAATGCAATTGTCTGTGGATGTTCATCTTGGATAAAGTTTAAAAGCTGGGCTGGCTCTGTTTTACGGATAAATTCAAATGGGCGCACCTGCAAGGACGAAGTAAGCTTGCTAATAACTGCCATCGCCTTTTCCGCGCCAAGCGCTTTTTCAAGCAGCTCTTTTGCATATCCAATACCACCCTCTGCAATATACTGTTGTGCTAAACAGACTTCATAAAACTCATTAATAATTTCTTCTTTTGTCTGGGGTGACACACTTCTTGTATTTGCAATTTCCAATGTTAATTGTTCAATTTCATCTTCTTTTAAATGTTTAAATATTGTAGAAGATTTTTCTGGCCCAAGCGAAATTAAAAGAATCGCTGCTTTCTGTATGCCAGACATTGCTTGTTCTTGCTTTGCTGCCATATCTTATGCCTCCCAATCATCATCAAGCCAATTACGCAGTAAAAGCGCAACTGCTTCTGGATTCTCATCCACAAACTTCTCAATAGCTTTCCTTGCCTCTGATTTATCTTGCATGTCAATATCTGCCACTGGCTGCTGTGTATTGGTAGAAGCTAACAAAGCCTCCACAGAAAGTTCTGGCTCTGTCTCCACCACTTCCTCTGGCCTCGTACTCCGCCATACTACAAAAGCCAATAAAAGAATAATTAACAAAGTAACAATTAATGGTAAATATGTTGTAATATCAAAATCGGAAATAGATTCTTGGAAAAAAGGAATCTCATACGCAATAATATGGATATTGTCCCTAGCAATACCTGTTGCCCTTACCAAGTTCTCATATAATTCCTCTGGTACTTCTGCCATAACAGGATTCCCATGCTGGGCCTGAAACTCTGTAAAGCTTATTTCATCCAGTTCTCCCTGTTCTTTTAAAATTTCCTCATTATATACACGATATTTCGTTAATGCTAAAGCCATACTAGAATTCTGGAGGTTTACAACGCCTGTTGCGCCTTTTGTCTCTGTAATTGTCTGGTTTACCAAATAGCGGCTTTCTTCCACTCTAGTAGAGCTTCCATTTGTCCCATCTTCTAACTGATAATCTGTATCTTCATCATTACTTTCTGTTCCTGGCGTGCCACCAGAAGAGCTTGTATTTTCAGACTGGTTTAAATAATAATACTCTAAATACCCTTCTTCCCTTCCCTCGCCTACATCATATACAATCCTTGTCTGATTGCTTTCATCAAAACTAGCATCTAGGTTTGCAGCAACCTCCACATCATCCCATACACCAAGTTTTACAATTAACCCTTTTACTTTTCCAGAAAGTGTACTTTCTATCTGTGTCTTTACGCCAACCTGATCAGATACCTGCCCAAATACCGAAGTATCCCCCTCTATACTTCCTGAAAAAATCATTTGTCCCCTATTATCCACAATAACAATATGGTTTGTGGTTTCATTGCCGACCATATAGGCAATTACACTAGCTAGGTTCTGCCCAGCCCCTGCCGGAAGCTCTTCTTTTAACACTAAAGTAACACCTACTGTAGTTTCCTCATCTTGGCTTAAAATAGATAATTTCTCTGCTGGGACATCAATATTTACTATTGCGCTCCTAATATAATCATTTGCCTCTAAGACTTGTTGGATCGCTTGCTGTTTTGCAAGCTGTTTTTGTATTTCAATTTGTGTGTCACTTGGGGGCAATAAACCATTACTGCTCTCCAGCACATTCGTATATGTATAGCCGCTGGAAGGAATATTATTCTGCGCCAGAAGAAGTGTTGTAGACGCATAATCCTTTTTATTTACATAAAAGGTAAGCCCATCTTCTGACATCTGATAACCTTTTACCTCATTACTGTCTAACAGGTTTTTGACATCAGCCGCATCTGATGCGGTTTCACATTTTATCAGTGTTTCATAATTTGGCCTAGACACTGCCCAACCTAACACACCAAATGCAATCAAGAGTACTGCCGTCACACTGATAATCATTCTTTTTTGCTTTTTATTAAATTTATTCCAATATTCCAGTATCTGCCCCTGGATTTTTTTCACTTGTTCAGGCATGTCACAATCTCCGTTTTATAGTTTCATTTTTATTGCTTGCTAAATCTGAATATTCATAATCTCTTTATATGCTTCCAAAATTTTATTTTTTATTGTAGTGGTATAGTTTATCGCAAGCTCTGCCTTCGTAAGTGCATCTGTTAAATCATGGGCATTTTCTGCATATCCCAACGCCATCTTAATTTCTTCTGCCTCTGCTGCCGACTGCAAATCATTTGTTTCTTTTATAAGTTGGATTGCCGATTCAAAAAAAGCAGAAAACGGTGTATCGTTTTCCTCCACTGTCTTTTGAAGTGTTGTTGCCACTTTCTGCGCTGTAATACTGTCCAAAGACTGTATATATGCTGACATTTTCAATTTCCTCCCTTATTTTTATCTGCCAATTTCCAGTGCCTTTAATGCCATTGTCTTTGTTGCATTAAATGCCGTAACATTTGCTTCATATGCACGGGTTGCATCAATAAGGTCTGTCATTTCTGTAATAGAATTAACATTAGGATATGTTACATAACCATTTTCATCTGCATCTGGATGAGATGGATCATATACCATATTCATTGGTGTCTTTGTATCCTCTACAATCTCTGATACCTTCACTCCATTGCCAATATAAGCATTGCGGCTTCCTGTCATAGAATTTAATATGGTACTAAAAGAATTTGCTGGCTTTTCTTGGAAAATTACATTCTTTCTTATATAAGGAGTACCATCCTCTGTCCTAGTTGTCATTACATTTGCCATATTTTGTGCCAGTATATCCATTCGAATCCTCTGCGCTGACATACCTGTTGCGCTAATATTTAGTGCACTAAAAATTGCCATAATCCATTCTCCTCTTCCCTTTACGACATCATCGCTGTCTTAAGCCTGGTAAACTCACTATTTATCGCTGTAGTAAGTGCATTATACCTTATCTGTTCTGAAGCCAGCTCTGCTTGTTCCATTGACATATCTACATTACTTCCATCTAAACGGTAACGGTAATTGGAAAGATCTGTATATGTAGTATAGTTCAGGTTTTTAAGCTTAATCCGGTCAACTTTCTGGTCTAAAGAACCACTCCCCCGCAGTTCATTTTCCAGATAAGATTCAAATCGAATATCTTTTCTTTTATATCCCGGCGTAACTGCATTTGAAATATTATGGTTTAATACCTCATTCCTTGCCCAGCTCGCATCTGCTGCACGGTCAAGAATATTAACATAATTAAACACTCCTGAATTTATCATAAAATACCTCCCGTTTATTCTTGTCACAAAATTACAACTCTCGACACTATCATACACACTAACTATTATAAATTATATCGAAAAAATCGCAAGTCAATTTTCAAAATTTTTAGCTATATGGTACTTATATCACATAATTGCAGAAAGCAAAAGGATGTCTCTTTTTTTACAAATCCTTTTGCTTTCTGTCTCCCTGACCTTTATTGCTTTAGTTTTTTTAACTCATCAAAAACCACATCATTCAGTACTTTGATATATGTTCCTTTCATCCCTGAGGAACGTGATTCAATTACTCCGGCGCTCTCAAACTTTCGAAGGGCATTGACAATAACAGAACGGGTTATCCCTACCCGATCCGCAATTTTGCTTGCCACCAGAATCCCTTCATTTCCTTCCAGTTCTTCAAAAATATGGGAAATTGCCTCTAATTCTGAAAAAGAAAGCGTACTAATCGCTGACTTTACAATCTGGACCTTCCTTGTCTCCTCTGCATTTTCCTCATTTACAGAACGCATCATTTCTAGCCCTACCACTGTTGTCCCATATTCACTGAGAATAATATCATCTATCTCATACTGGCTGTCGGATTTATAAATGAATAAGGTTCCCAGACGTTCGCCAGAAATATCAATTGGTGTTATAATTGCCTGATATTTTTTTACATTTTCTTCTGCAAACCCAAGTGTTGCCAGATTTACATTTTCTTTTGTGGATAATACACTTAATAAGCGCTCATTTAACATCTGGTCTATATGCCCGCCAATTGCATCATCAATTAGCTCTGTTATCTCATCGACTCCCTGCCACACACTTACGCCCAGTACTTTCCCCTTCTTACTGATAACAAGAATATTAGACTCCAGAATCTCACTTAGCACCTCACAAATATCATTAAACACTACTTTGTGAGAATTATTATTATGGAGCAGCTTGTTTATCTTTCTGGTTTTATCAAGTAATTGTACACTCATCTCCGTTCCTCCCCCGCTTTTATCGTATCTGTTTAAAGGAATCCAACCATTCATTGTCTTACCTAAAATTTTAACACATTGCTTAGACAGAAACAAGAGTTTTCTCAAAAATTTTATTAACTTTTCTATATTTTTTGTTTATTTGTACTATAGCCACATTGGGCATCCATACATGCAAGTTTACTTCCTTTTTCTACCAAGACACTGCCACATTGTGGGCATTTTTCTATAGATGGCTTTTGCCATGACATAAAATCACATTCTGGGTTTGCCTCACATCCATAATATTTCCTGCCCTTTTTCGTTTTTTTCAAAACAATCTCTTTTCCACATTTTGGGCAAGGCACTCCAATCTTTTCCAAATATGGCTTTGTATTTTTACAATCTGGGAAACCTGGGCAGGCAAGGAACTTTCCATGAGGGCCGTATTTAATTACCATATTACGCCCGCAGACATCACAAATTTCTTCTGTTACCTCATCTGCAATTACTATTTTTTCCAATTCTTTTTCTGCATTTGCTACTGCTTCTGCCAAATCCGGGTAAAAATTCCTAACTACTGTCTTCCAGTTAATTTCCCCTTCTCCCACTTTATCTAAAAGAGATTCCATATTTGCTGTAAAATTTGCATCTACAATCACAGGAAATGCTGTTACCATAATTTGGTTTACTGCTTCACCCAATTCTGTTACATATAAATTTTTATTTTCTTTTATTACATAACGCCTTGCCAGGATAGTCGTTATGGTAGGCGCATACGTACTTGGCCTTCCAATCCCAAGCTCTTCTAATGCTTTTACTAATGCTGCCTCAGTATAATGGGAAGGAGGCTGTGTAAAATGCTGCTTATCCTCAATTTCCTTTAATGTTAAGGCACTTTCTTTAGAAAGCCCATTCATTAAAGCCCCTTCTTCTGTTTTCTCCTCTTCATCATTATAAACAGATAAAAACCCATCAAATATTTTTTTAGAAGCAGCACTTGTAAAACGATATTCCCCTGCTGTTATCTTTACAGAAGTTGTCTCATACCGCGCCCCTGTCATACGGCTTGCTACAAAACGCTTCCAAATCAGTTGGTATAAACGGAATTGGTCCCTTGTTAAAGATTCCTTTACCAAAGTTGGCGTAAGGGCAATATCTGTCGGCCGGATTGCTTCATGTGCATCTTGGATTTTCTGCCCTGTTTTCTTCTTTTCTTCTGCTTTTGCTGCATATTTATCCCCATATGTCTTTTTTATAAACTCTCTTGCTGCCGTATCTGCTTCATCTGCCACACGGGTAGAGTCTGTCCGAAGATAAGTAATTATGCCAATCGTCCCTTTTCCTTTAATATCAACTCCTTCATAAAGCTGTTGGGCAAGGCGCATCGTCTTTTGTGTAGAAAAATTCAGCATTTTAGAAGCCTCTTGCTGCAATGTGCTAGTAATAAAAGGAAGTGGCGCTTTTTTTACTCTTTCTCCATATTTAATATCTTCAATAGAAAATATTTCCTTACTTATCGCCTCTTTTATTTTTTTTGCTTCTTTTTCATTTTTAATAGCCAGTTTTCCTTTTGCATTGCCATAAAATTTTGCTATTAAAGGCTTTTTCTCCCCTTTAATAGTCAGTAGGGCATCGATTGTCCAGTATTCTTCTGGGATAAATGCGTTAATTTCTTCTTCCCGTTCACAAATTAGCCGAAGGGCTACGGACTGTACCCTTCCAGCACTTAACCCCCGCTTTACTTTCCCCCATAAAAGAGGGCTAATACTATATCCTACCATCCGATCTAGCATACGCCTTGTCTGTTGTGCATCTACTAAATCCATATCAATATTCCTAGCCTGCTTTAACGAAGCACGGACTGCATTTTTTGTTATTTCATTAAAGGTAATACGGCTTGTCTTTCCTTCCTCCAATTTAAGTGCTTGGGATAGATGCCATGAAATCGCTTCTCCTTCCCGATCAGGGTCAGTTGCCAAATATACCTTTTCTGCCTTTTTTACTTCTTTTCGGAGTTTCGCAAGTACATCACCCTTCCCCCGGATTGTAATATACTTTGGCTCATAATCATGTTCTACATCAATCCCCATCTGGCTCTTAGGCAAATCCCTTACATGGCCTTGGGAAGCCAGTACCTCATAATTACTACCTAAAAATTTTTTAATTGTTTTCTCCTTTGCAGGTGATTCCACAATAACCAAATTTTTTGCCATTCTTTCCATCCCCTTTTATCTGTGACAATCCTCACCTTTACCAGTACGTGCATAATAGCCAGTCCCCACTTCTACTGCAAGCCCCTTTAACTGGAGAGATAGAAGAATCTCTGCTATCTCTGCCAAGGCAAGACCTGTCTCACTACAAATTGCCTCTGTAGCTTTTGGTGTTAAATCCAGACCACTATACAACAAATTTTCTTTTTCTGCAAGCCTAATTGAAGATTTTTTATAATT